>Ga0207709_10000146_pt1 | contig 98521 bp, 107 predicted proteins | sample KBSM34metaG_FD_184397 | JGI IMG/M metagenome (GOLD analysis project Ga0207709, IMG submission 184397) | Miscanthus rhizosphere microbial communities from Kellogg Biological Station, Michigan, USA - KBS M3-4 metaG (SPAdes) (version 2) | ecosystem: Host-associated > Plants > Roots > Rhizosphere... | reverse complement strand
TGACACCAATGCGGAGGCTCGCACTCGCCTAACCCGAGAGCGGGGGCCGCTCGCCTGCCATCCGAGCCACAGATCGATCATCGCCGAGAGCGACTTCTTCAACAGAATAAGGGCGCAAAACCGCCGTCAGCCCACCCTCTGCCGAATCCCTACTCTACGCAGGCGCAGCGTGGCTTCCAGGCCGGGCGGAACGTGGCCGGCGGCGTGCGATAGGTCAGCGTGATCGTCGTTGTCTTGGTGACGGTCGTGGTGACCTTGGTCGTCTTCGACACGAGTTGCGCGGGCGCCGCGGGAATCGGGACATAAGCGATCCGCGGCAGCGGCTGGGCGATGACCGGTGGTGGAGGCGGAGGTGGCGGTGGTGCGAAACGTCGCGTCCGGTAATAGCGGCGATCGGCTTCGCGCTCGAACGCGATCCGGCGACGCCATTGGTCATGAGTGGCCGCGCGGGCAACTTGCCAATCGGCGCTCAGCCATGCCTCGTCGCGGCAATCTTCGTCCCGGCCGCACATGTCGTCGATACGGCCGCGCAGCCGCTTGATCAGCCGGTCCATGCCCCAGCCAGTCGACAGATCGAGATCGGCGACGTTGACCACCGTCGTTTGGACATCGCGATCGTAATAATCGGAGGCGGCGGCCGCCGGCGCGATCAGCGCGGCGGCCGACATGACGGCCGGCAAGGCAACGAGAATAAGCGATCGGGTCATCACGCGCCCTCATCCGTTAACCACGTTCCGATCGCATAACGACCCCGATGGTTCCGCGAGTCAAGCAAGCTGCCCGTCGCGTTCGTCCAATCTGGGGACTCTGCCCTTATGCTATCTGGCTGCCCAATCTGAGCGGGGGAATGCATCCATGCGACGCTTTTTGATTCCGTTGGTGGCCGGTGCCGCAGCAATCGCGACGATCGTGAGCACCGGCTATTCCGCCCCGCCGTCCGCGCCACCAAAGGCGCGCTATCAGATGGACGTCGCGACCACATCGGGGTTCGGGGCGGGCGGCGCCAATCCGATGAAGATGATGTTCGGAGGCGGCCGTGGTGGCGGTTCGGTCGCGCACACGCTGATCTTGCGGCTGGGCTCGACGCTGGCGCCCGCCGGCGGCGCGCCGCAGGCCGATCATTTCATGCCCACGGGGATGCAGCTGGGCCCATCGGTCCCGCTGACCTCGCCGCGGCCGACGACATCCGAGGAAATGCCGGGCGAGATGCGCCGCCCCAAGGGCCGCTTGCTGATCTTCTGGGGCTGCGGCGCGCATGTCGGCCCGGGCCAACCGGTGGTCGTCGACTTTGCCAAATTGGGCCAGCAGCAATTCCCGCCGGGCCTGTTCACCGCCGACGTGCCCGTCGACCGCGGCCCGACCGCGGCCACGTCGCGCACCTATGGCGAATGGCCCAATGCCCAATCGGGCAAGTCGGCCAAGCCGGGGTCCTCGCTGATCGGGGACCATCGCGTCGCGGGCAATTATTCGCCCGAGATCAAGTTCGCCCTCGATCAGGATTTCATGGCACCACTGAACGCGCGCGGCAGCGAGCAATCCGATGGATCGCAAATGCTGAGCTGGAATTCGGTGCCGCAGGCGACCGGCTATTATGCCTGGCTGATCGGCGCGCAGGGTTCGGGTGGCGACACCGCGGACATGGTGTGGTGGACATCCGCTAGCGGCAAGCAGTTCGGCGGCGGCCTGGCCGACTGGATCGCACCCGACGTGGTTCCCGGGCTGATCAGCCGAAAGATTGTGATGCCTCCCAGCCAGACGAGCTGCCAAATCCCGACCGAAGTGAAGCGCGCGGCGGGCGGGTTCATGATGACCCAACTCTATGCCTATGGCCCCGAGCGCAATTACGCCTATCCGCCGCGCCCGGCCAACACACGGCTGCCCTGGAAGCCCGATTGGACCGCCAAGGTCCGTTATCGCTCGAATACCACTGTCATGCTCGGCATGCCCGGAATGGACGAAATGGGTGACAATGACGGCGGTGCCGCCAACGGCAATGGTGGCAACGAGCCGCCGAAAAAGAAGTGCAAGCCGCGGATCACGCTAGGCGGGTTCAAGCCCTGCTGAGCGAGATGGTGGATTAAGATACTTTGTCCGTGATTTACCAATAATTTGGGGTCGTGGGGTTAGTCGACCGCATGCGCTTCGCCGGCCTGCCCGCCTTGCTGATAACGGCCCTGTTGCTGGCCATCTCCTCGCTATGCGCTTTCCCTGCTCAGGCGCGTAGCGCCGTCGTCGGCGTACCGTTGTCCACTTGCGTCGCGCCGGCGCGCGCGGGTGACCGGCCGGCCGGCATGTTCGCCGCGGCCGCACGCTATGATTGCAGTCATCGCCAGACATGGTTCGGGTCGGGCGATTATTGGGTGATCTCGCAACCGTTGAACAGGGTGCCCGGCGTGCAGAGCCGGTCACGCGTCCGCGTCGGTAGCCTGTGGCAGGATAGCGTGACGCTCTACGCCCTCTATCCCGGCGGCAGGATCCGCGGCTGGCGGTTCGACGGGCGCGCAGCGAGCCGCCACCTGCAATTGGGGGCGATGATCGAATGGCCGCTGCCGACCGATATCGGCCCGCCCGTCAGGCTGATGTGGCACGTCGAAGGATCGGCCAATCTGCGCGGCATCCTGATCTCACCGACGATCGCCACGCCGCAGGAATCGGGCCAGGCGAACCTGGCGATGACCGCGATCTATGCCGGGTTCGGCGGGCTGTGCCTGGCCTTGTTGGTATACAATTTCGCGATGTGGGGGGCGCTGCGCCATCCCTTCCAACTCGCTTATTGCGCGATGGTCGCGGCGCTGATGCTCTACGCGCTGAGTTCGTCGGGAGCGCTCGCATGGCTCAACCCGACCATGCTCAACAACGATCGCTTGCGGCTCAATTACGTCTTGCTGTGTACGGGGGCAGCGACCGCGCTGATCTTCGCGCGCTATTTCTTCGTGCCCGCGGTGACCGCCGGCTGGGTGGGTAAGGCGGTCAACGCGATCATCGCCGCATCGGTGGTCGCGACCGCATTCGTCGCCTTGTTCGCCCCCTGGCACATCCAACTGCTCGACACCGCCTTTTCGCTGAGCTTCGCAGCGATCATCGTCGTGGTCTTGCCGATCATCCTCCGCGCCCGCGCCGAACGCAGCCCCTATCTCTGGCTGTTCGCGGTCGCCTGGGCCGCGCCGATCCTGTTCGCGGCGCTGCGCCTGTTGGGCAATCTGGCGCTGATTCCGTGGAGCTTCTGGCTCGACAATTCGACCATCTTATCGATGGCGTTCGAGGCAATCATCTCGACCCTGGCGATCGCCTATCGCATCCGCCTGCTCTCGCTCGAACGCGATGAGGCGATCGAACGCGAAATCATCGCGGCGCGGCTGGCCGATACCGATCCGTTGACCGGATTGCTCAATCGCCGCGCCTTTCTGCGCCAGGCGATCGGCCGCGAGACCAATCAGGCGCTGATGCTGACCGACATCGACCATTTCAAGCGGATCAACGAGACCTTGGGTCATGATGGTGGCGATGAAGTGTTGCGCGTCTTCGCCCGCGTGCTGCGCCAGGCCGCGCCGGGCGCATTGATCGCGCGGATGGGGGGTGAGGAATTCGCCATCCTGTGCTCCGCCGACCGCGCGGTCACGCCCGATGCCGTGCTCGCCAAATTGCGCTCGGCGCGAATGCCGTTCGACCTGACCGTCACCGCCAGTATCGGTGCCTGCACCGGTCCGCTCTTCACCGAAGCCGATTGGAAGGCGATGTATCGCCGTGCCGACCGGGCGCTGTTCGATGCCAAACAAGGCGGCCGCGATCGCGCCCGGTTTGCGCCGCCGATCGCCGTCCGCGCCGCCTAACGCTCGTTTCGTTTGCGAAATTGCGACGGATTGCCGCGGCCTCGGCTTGTCGCTCGCACGGTGCCGCTCTATAGAGAGCCGCTGGAGGCGCGATGTATGCGTAGGCGTAATGCGATGGTCGCGTTGGGAGCGGTGCTCGCGCTGGTCGCGGTCGTGCGCCACCCCACCGCCGATATCGAGATCCTGACGCATCGCGACGGCGATCCGACACCGCACCGTATCCAGGCGGCCGTCGATTTGGGCGTGGTAGCGGTCAAGTTCCTGCTGACCTGGACCCAGACGACGTCGCTCGACCGCTAACGATCGTATCGGATAGCAGCTTGCCGCCGGATGGGCGGCGCGCTTACATCGATCCCGATGACACAAGACGCGGAGAGCCTCTGGCGCGGCAGCGCCTATCGTCACCCGACACCTTGGGCGACCGGCTTCCCGCCCTTGTCGCTGGTCGACATGTTCGAGGCCACCGCGCGAACCTATCCCGATCGGCCATTGCTCGATTTTCTCGGCCGCCGTTATTCCTATGCCGAAGTGGTGGATGGCGCGGTGCGCGTCGCCACCGGGCTGGCGCGGATGGGCTATGGGCCGGGCGACCGGATCGGCTTGTTCCTGCCCAACGTCCCGCATTACCTCGCCGCTTATTACGGCGTGCTCAAGCTGGGTGCGACGGTGGTCAATTTCTCGCCGCTCTACACGGTCGACGAACTGGCACATCAGGTCGAGGATTCAGGAACCAAGCTGCTTTTCACGCTCTCGGCCAGCGCGCTGCTGCCGACCGCGCTCAAGGTGCTCGACCAGAGCGGGCTCGAGCGGCTGGTGGTGGGGTCGGTGGCGGGGGCACTGCCGGCGACCAAGTCGCTCTTCTATCGCTTGTTCCGCGGCAAGGAAGTGACGAAGCGGCCCGACGATGCCCGGATCACCGCCTTTTCCGCGCTGATCGCCAATGACGGCAAGCACGATTTCCCGGCGATCGACCCCGCCACCCAACTCGCGCTGATCCAATATACCGGCGGCACCACCGGCACGCCCAAGGGCGCGATGCTGACGCATCAGAATCTGTCGGCCAATGCCCGGCAAGTCGAGGGGCTGGATCCGCACCCGGGCGATGAGGACCGGATCATCGGCGTGCTGCCGCTGTTCCACGTCTTCGCCAATACCTGCGTGATGAACCGCACCGTCGCGAACGGCGGAATGATCGTGCTGCTGCCGCGCTTCGACGGCGCGCAAGTGCTGGCGGCGATCGAACGGACCAAGGCGACCGCACTGCCCGGTGTGCCGACCATGTACCAGGCGCTGCTCGACCATCCCAAGCTGGCGTCGGCTGATCTCTCCAGCCTCAAATATTGCATCTCGGGCGGCGCCCCGCTTCCGGCCGAGGTCAAGGCGAAGTTCGAGGCCGCGACCGGCGCGCGGGTGATCGAGGGCTATGGCCTGTCGGAAAGCTCCGGCGTCGTTTCGTGCAACCCCTATGAGGGTGACGGCAAATTGGGCACGATCGGCCAACCGATCCCGGCGACCGAGGTGCGGCTGGCCGACAAGGAGGATGCGACACGCCCTGCACCCGAGGGTGAGCCCGGCGAGATCCTGGTGCGCGGTCCGCAGATCATGAAGGGCTATTGGAACCGGCCCGATGCCGATGCCGAGGTGTTCGTCCCCGATGCCGGCGGCGCCTGGCTGCGCACCGGCGATGTCGGGACGATCGACGCGGACGGTTTCATCCATGTCGTCGACCGGCTGAAGGACATGATCGCGGTCAGCGGGTTCAAGGTCTTTCCGAGCCAGATCGAGGCTGTGCTCTATCGAAGTCCCGCGGTGAAGGAGGCGTTGGTGATCGGCGTTCCGGACACCTATCGCGGCGAGCAGCCCCGCGCTTATGTGACGCTCAACGACGGCGCCACGGCGACCGGCGAGGAAATCAAGGCCTGGCTCAATCCGCAGCTCGGCCATCACGAGCGCGTCGATCAGGTGGTTGTGCGCCTCGCTTTGCCCAAGACATTGGTCGGCAAGCTCAGCCGCAAGGAACTGGTCGCCGAGGTGCAGGCCGAGACGCGCGACTCGAACATCACTGCTCCGGATCGTTGAGGATCGAGATCGCGGGACGGCCGACCATCGCCGTCGCGGCCTTGGGCATGCGGGCTTCGAGCGGGGCCAGCCACTTGCCGACGCCACTGCCGATCGAGATCTGCGGCTGCGACGGGGTGACATCGCTCTGCTTTTCCCATTGCGCGATCAGCGTGCGCGCATCCTCGCCGGCCTTGGCGAGCGGCACCGGCTGGCGCAGCGCATGGTTGATCATCGCATCGCCGAAGAAGGTCCAGTCGCGATCCGCCGCGCAGCCGAACGAGGTGTGGTCAGCCGATGCCGCGGTGAACAACGCGGTCGTCTCGCTCGCCATGGCCGGCACGAACACGCCCGAGTAGCAGGCCGACAGGATCAACAGCCGGTTCCTGATGCCAAGCTCGTCGAACATCCGCGCCATTCGCGCGGGCGAGATGATGCCGAACCCCTCATCGCCGTCATGATAAGCCAGCCCGACCGGCGCACCATGCCCGGCGGTATAGAGGACCAGCACATCCTCGTTCCGGTCCATCAGCTCGGCGATCCGCGCCAGCGCCAATGCGAGCGCGCGGGGCGTACCATTGGGCAAATCGCTCGGACCCGACCCGTCGGTGCCGGCCAGCACGATCGTGTGTCCGATCGAATTGTAGCGCCGTGACAGCACCCTGCCCGCCTCGCGCGCCTCGCGGCCGAAGATCGGGTCGCTGTCGAGCCCGACCACCAGCACATAGGCATCGACCACGCCCTTCTTCTGCGGCTGGAGCGCAGCGAGCGCCTTGTCGAGCCGGCGCTGGTCGGCCAGCATCCAGACCGGCGACCGGTCGCGCTCGAGCTCGGGACCGAGCTCGAGCGATGCTTCCGCCGCGCCTTGATCGTCGCCGGTGCCGAGGCCCGGCCAACCGGCGGTGTGTTGTGGCGCGACATAGGGCCTGGTCGCCTGTCCCGTTGCCGAGCCCGCGAGGGACAGGCTGACCGAAAGCGCTGCTGCCAGCGCGGTGAAGCGACGGACAAACTGGTGACGCATGCGACCGAGCCCCGTTATCGTAGATCGAAACGTGGCGTTGCGCGGGGCGAAGTCAAGCGGCGGCGTCGACAAGCCAATGCGACGACGTGTAGCGGCGCTCAGTCGCGACGATATTGCTCGTCGCTGACCTTCTCCAGCCAGTCGACCGCCTTGCCGTCGAGCCGTTCCTGGATCGCGATATGCGTCATGGCATTGGTCGGCGTCGCGCCGTGCCAATGCTTCTCGCCGGGTTCGAACCAGACCACGTCGCCGGGACGGATTTCCTCTACCGGCCCACCGTCGCGCTGCACCCAGCCGAGGCCGGCGGTGACGATCAGCGTCTGGCCAAGCGGGTGCGTGTACCAGGCGGTGCGCGCGCCCGGCTCGAACGTCACGCTGGCGCCGGCGATGCGCGCAGGATCGGGGGCGGTGATCAGCGGGTCGATCCTCACCGTGCCGGTGAACCAATCCGTCGGCCCCTTGCCCGATGGCTGCGACCCGCTGCGCTTGATGTCCATGGCGTTCGTTCCTTTTCGCGACCGCTAGCTTCCGTCTGCAACGCACGCCGCAACGACAATATCCGGTCAGCCGCCGACCAGCGCCTGATCGCGCAGACCGCGCCAGACTTTCAGCGCCTGCACGGTTTCGGGCACGTCGTGGACGCGGAGCAACTGGACGCCGGCTTCCGCTCCCTTGAGCGCCAGCGCGATCGAGCCGCCGAGACGCTGATCGGCGGGCGCTTCGTTCGACAGCGCGCCGATCATCCGCTTGCGGCTGGCACCGAGCATCAGCGGGCAGCCGAGACCGTGGAACATGGCCAGGCCGTTCAACAGCGAGAGATTGTCCTGGAGCGACTTGCCGAAGCCGATGCCGGGATCGACGATGATCTTGGCGCGATCGACCCCGCCCGCAACCACAGCAGCGATCCGCGCGTCGAGCCAATCGTACACCTCGGTCAGGACATCGCCATAACCGCTACCGCCATGCGGCCCCTTGGCGGGATCGGGCGAGTGCATGAGGATGACGGGACACCCGGCCTTGGCCACCACGTCGAGCGCGCGATCGTCCCATAGCAAAGCCGCCACATCGTTGACGATGGCGGCGCCGGCGGCGAGCGCGGCCTCCATCACGATCGCCTTGCGCGTATCGATCGACACCAATGTGCCGGCGCGGGCAAGGCCGCGCACGACCGGCTCGACACGCTTCTTCTCATCCTCTTCCCAGACGAGCTCGGCACCAGGCCGGGTCGATTCGCCGCCGACATCGATCAGCGCCGCGCCCGCCGCGGCCATCGCCACGCCGGCGGCGACCGGGTCATCCTGCTCGCCGCCATCGGAAAAGCTGTCGGGCGTGACGTTGAGGATAGCCGCGACGATCGGCTGGTCGAAGCGCAGCGCGCGCTCACCGAGCGTCAATGGCGCGCGCGGGCGAGTGATCGTCGCGTGCAGCGCGGCGGCGCGCTCGTCATCGGCGCCGAGCGTGCGATCGAACTCGACGATGGAGACGGTGCGCCTGGCGCCGCCCTCGATCACCTCGTAGGCGGCGAACCACTGCATCCCGCCGGCCAGCCGCGCGACCTCGCCATCGCGCCCGATCGGGGTGTCGACGAATTGAACAGGGCGGAGGTGCAGGGCAGCGGGCATCAATCCTCCTTCGTCATGCCGGGCTTGTCCCGGCATCCACCGTTCCGCAAGCGCGGCATTACTTGGGTTTGCTGCACGGTGGACCCCGGGACAAGCCCGGGGTGACGCATTTCCGGAATTGGGTCTTAAGGCTGCGTCGCGAGCAGGTAGTTCTGGCGCAGCGCGTCGATCGGCTTGAGCCCGTCAACCGCCTCATAGTGCCAGAAGGTCCAGCCGTTGCAGGCCGGCGCGTTCTGCAAGGTCGCGCCGAGCTTGTGGATCGATCCTGCCTGGCCGCAATTGCTCTTGAGCGAGCCGTCGGCACCGACCGTCGCTTTCCAGCGCCGCTTGCCGTCGGTCAAAACCGTTCCGGGCGCCAGCATGCCGTTTTCGATCAGGGCACCGAACGCGACGCGCGGCGCCGCCTTGGGGCTCTGCATCGTGGTCAGCGCCGATTCGTCGAGCGGCAGCGCGGCGGCGATGCGTTCCTCGGCCGCCTCGATATAGACCGGCTCACGCTCGATCCCGATCCAATGCCGGCCAAGCCGCTTGGCGACCGCGCCCGTCGTGCCGGTGCCGAAGAACGGATCGAGCACCACGTCGCCCGGCTTCGAGCAGGCGAGCAGGATGCGGTAGAGCAACGCTTCGGGCTTCTGCGTGGGATGAACCTTGACGCCGTTCTTCTTGAGCCGCTCGGGCCCGCCGCAGATCGGGAATTCCCAGTCGGAACGCATTTGCAGCTCGTCGTTGAGCGTTTTCATCGACCGATAGTTGAAGGTGTATTTCGCGCCCTCGCCGGTCGACGCCCAGATCAATGTCTCATGCGCATTGGTGAAGCGCGTGCCCTTGAAATTGGGCATCGGATTGGCCTTGCGCCAGACGATGTCGTTGAGGATCCAATAGCCCAGATCCTGGATCGCAGAGCCGACCTTGAAGATGTTGTGGTAGCTGCCGATCACCCAGATCGAGCCGTTGTCCTTGAGGATGCGCTTGGCCTCGCCCAGCCATTCGCGGGTGAAGCGATCATAGATCGCCAAGCTGTCGAACTTGTCCCAATCGTCGGTCACCGCGTCGACATGACTGCCGTCGGGACGCGACAGGTCACCGCCGAGCTGAAGGTTGTAGGGCGGATCGGCAAAGATCAGGTCGACCGACTTGGCCGGCAGCGCGCGCATCGTCTCGATGCAATCGCCCATGACGATGCGATCGAGCGGGAGTTCGCCAGGGACCAGCACGGACGGCGCCCTAAGCGAAACGGCGCGCGCGCTGACCTTCTCAATGACCCCCATCGGCAACCACTCCCCGCAATGACACGCGCACGAAAACCGAGCGCGCGGACTCCGGTCAAGCGAAGTTTAGTTAACGACTTGGGTTGCCAAATGGTTAAGGGCGCGGAACATTTTACGACCCTTACCGGATATTGAGTCCGAAGTTATCCACAGCCCCAATCTATGGGGTGTGGCACAAAAGACTCTTAAAACGGCAGAACCGAAATTTCTTGTGGCGGCGCCGCTCGGGCGACCGGCGCGAAGCTCCGGCGATGCAGCGGACAGGGTCCGTGCTCGCGCAGCGCGCGCAAATGCTCGGGCGCGCCATAGCCCTTGTTCGAATGCCATCCGTACTGCGGATATGATTCGGCATGGGTGATCATGATCGTGTCGCGCGTGTGCTTGGCGACGATCGACGCGGCGGCGATCGACATGCTGATGCCGTCGCCGCCGACGATCGCGGTTGCCTGATACGTCCAGCGCGGCAGACGGTTGCCGTCGACCAAAACATGACCGGGCGGACAGCCCCCAACCCGGATCAAATTCTCGACCGCAAGTGTCATCGCTTTCATCGTCGCCCAATAGATATTGAGCGTATCGATCTCGTCCGCCTCGCAAATACCGATGCCGACCGTCGCGCAGTCCATCAGCCGGGCATGCAGGCGTGCACGCTCGACGGCGCTCAGCTTCTTCGAATCATCGAGCCCGCGCGGAATACCCTTGGCCGGCAGAATCACCGCGGCGGCGACCACTGGCCCGGCGAGTGGCCCGCGCCCGGCTTCGTCGACGCCGGCGACCGGAGCGAGGCAGAGCTTTTCGTGCTTGAGGCCAGGCATCAGCCGAGCCGCCAGGGCGGATAGCGCCGGTTCTCGCCAGCCTGGTACAGGCACACCGAATTGCCCGACGGATCTGTCAGCCGGGCTTCACGCCACAGCCAAGGTTGATCGGTAGGGGGTTGGTCGAAGGTCACTCCTGCATTCTCTAACCGTTCGACCTCGGCATCCAAATTCTCGCACTCGAAATAGACGGTGGGCCGTGCCCCGACCTCGACCGACAGCGTCGCGCCGCCCGCGGCTTCGAACCTAGCATAATGCTTATCGTCCGTGGCCACGATCTGCCTGAGTCCGAGCGTCGTGTAAAAAGCGCAGGAAGCGGCGTAATCGTCGGTCGATACGGTGACCTGATTGAGCCGCGCACCTGATCCCAGATCGAGTCGGACAGATTGCTGGCCCATCGGCCCGTGCCCGCTGCCGACCCCCGGCGCATCCTTGATCGCGATCCGCACGAACTGCCGCGCGCGAACGATCGCAGACTTCCAAGGGCATCCTCGGGCGAGATAGGTCGCGATAGCAGACGCAAGCGTGCAGCCGGTGCCATGCGTTTGATCCGATGCGATCCGGTCACCTCGCCACCGCGTCCACTGGCCGGCCCCGTCGATCAGCCAATCGATGACCTGGTCGCCGTCGCCATGCCCGCCTTTGGCGAGAACCGGCGTTCCGAGGCGCGTCGCATAATCGGTTGCTGCTTCTCGCACATCGTCGGGAAGAGACGCGTCGAGCCCGCACAGGGCCGCGAGTTCGAAGAGGTTGGGCGTCACCAGCGACGCTATGCGGCCGAGTCGCTCGAATGCAGCGATCGTCTCGTCGTCCGCCAGGACCGAACCGCTCGTCGCGACCATCACTGGGTCGAATACGATCGGCACTGACAGATGCTCGAGCACATCCGCCACCGCATGCGCGGTCGCCGCCGATCCGATCATGCCGATCTTGACCGCATCGACGCCGATATCGGTCACCACCGAATTGATCTGCGCGATCACCATCTCGGTCGGCACTGTCAGCACTGCTTGGACCCCGAGCGTGTTCTGCGCGGTAATCGCGGTGATCGCGGTCATCGCGTGACCGCCGAGCATCGTCACCGTCTTGATATCGGCCTGAATTCCCGCGCCACCGCCCGAATCGGATCCGGCGATGATCAGGACGCGCGGGGTCATCCCCGCTTCCGCGCCTGCGGATAGCTGCCCAGCACCCGCATCCATTTCGAATGGAAGCCCAGTTCCTCCAGCGCGCGATCGAGATTCTCATCACCCGGCCGGCCCTCGACATCGGCGTAGAAATCGGTCGCCGCGAAGCTGCCGCCGCGCTGATAGCTTTCGAGCTTGGTCATGTTGACGCCGTTAGTCGCAAACCCACCCATCGCCTTGTACAAAGCGGCGGGGACGTTCTTCACCTCGAAGATGATCGTCGTCATGAACGGACCGTCGCCCGTCAGCGGACGGCTGCCCCGTGCCAGGGTCACGAACCGCGTGGTGTTGTGCTCGGCGTCGGCGATGTTGCTCGCCAGCGTTTCAAGGCCGTAGATCTTGGCCGATGGCGGCGGCGCGAGCGCGGCGATCTTGGGGTCGTTGATCTCGGCGACCGAAGCAGCCGCGCCGGCGGTGTCGGGATAGGCGATCGGGGTGATGCCGCGCGCCTTCAGCCAATGCCGGCATTGGCCGAGCGCCTGGGGATGGCTCATGGCTTCCTTCACACCGTCGAGCGGGCCGACGCCCATCAAGGCGTAGCGGATCGGCAAGAAATGCTCGCCGGTGATTACGAGACCCGATTCGGGCAGCAGGAAATGGATGTCGGCGACACGGCCATGGAGCGAATTCTCGATCGGAATGACCGCGCAATCGGCGCGCCCTTCCTTCACCGCGTCGATCGCGTCGTCGAAGCTGAAGCAGGGTAGCGGCAGTCCGTTGGGGAACGTTTCCTCCACCGCGACATGGCTGTTGGCGCCCGGCGCGCCCTGAAACGCCACGGCGCGCTCGGGCTCGCGGGCAGCGGCTTCGGTCATTGCGGCGACGATGGACTGGGCGGGGGCGGCGAAATTCTCCATGGCGGCGGCGATTAGAGGGGTACCCCTGCAGTAGCAACCCGGCCTTTGCACGACGCGCTCACGCGCGTGTACGGCACCAGCCCACTCCCCCACCCGACCGCCCAATCGGGATATGCTATGGGCGGTCGGGTGGGGGAGTGGGCTGGTGCCGCTCGCGACCGCAGGTCGCCAAACAACAGCCACCTTGCCCCCCGCGAATACGCTTACTAAAGGGCTGCTACTCAATTCAGGGGCGTACGCGAAAAATCATGTCCGACAAGACCAACACGATCGCTGGCTGGACCCTCGCAGGGTGCTTCGTCGCGCTTGGAGCCACGATCGTTGGCGGCATGGTATTCCACAGCGGCGAGCCCAAGAAGGAAGGCTATCCGGTCGAGGCGGTCGATGAGGGCGGCGACAGCGGCGCCGCGGCCGAAGTGCCGATCGCGTCCCTGCTCCCGACCGCCGACGCCGCCAAGGGCGCCGAGGTCTTCAAGAAGTGCGCGGCGTGCCACACCGTCAACCAGGGCGGCGCCAACGGCATCGGCCCGAATCTCTATGCGACGGTCGGCGAAGCGGTGGCCCAGGGCAAGGGCGGCTTCGCCTTCTCCGACGCGCTGAAAGCCAAGGGCGGCAAGTGGGACTTCGATTCGCTCAACGCCTGGCTGACCAGCCCGCGTAAGTTCGCGCCGGGCACCAAGATGACGTTCGCCGGCCTGTCGAACCCCAAGGATCGCGCCGACGTGATCCTGTATCTGAACCAGCAGGGCTCGAACCTGCCGCTGCCGGCCGCGCCTGCCGCCGCCCCGGCGGGAAAGGATGCCAAGGCTGCCGACGGTAACAGCGCGGCACCGGCTGATGGCAATGCGAGCGCCCCCGCCGAGGGCAATGCCGCTGCCCCGGCTGCGAAGAAGTAAGCTTCTAGATACAACCCTCCCCATCGCAGATAGGGAGGGTTGTATGTTTCACCGCGACGTGTCGGCCTGCGCGGCGATTTCGTCCGCCGCATGCTGCTCCGCTTCGGCGAGGCCGATATCCAGCGAGCGGTCCTGGTAGAAGCGCTGGACGCATTCCCAGCCCTCTTCCGCCGTCTCGCAATAGGTGAAGATGTCGAGGTCCTTGGCGCTGACGACGCCTTCCTCGACCAGCGCTTCGAAATTGACCACGCGCTGCCAGAATTCCTTGCCGTAGAGCAGTACCGGGATCGGCTGGATCTTGCCGGTCTGGATCAGTGTCAGCAGTTCGAACAATTCGTCAAACGTGCCAAAGCCGCCCGGAAACGCCGCGAGCGCGCGTGCGTGGAGCAGGAAGTGCATCTTGCGAAGCGCGAAATAGTGGAATTGCAGGCTCAGCCGCGGTGTCACGTAAGGATTGGGCGCTTGTTCGTGCGGCAGCACGATGTTGAGACCAATCGATTCGGCGCCGACATCGCACGCGCCGCGATTGGCCGCTTCCATGATCGACGGACCACCGCCCGAGCAGACGACGAAGTGACGGCGCCCGTCGGTGTCGACCGGGAAGCTCGACGCCAGCCGACCGAGTTCGCGGGCGACCTCGTAATATTTGGACTTGGCGACCAGCCGTTCGGCGATTTTGCGAGACGCGTCGTCGGTCGCGGCATCGAGCACCGCCTGCGCCTTGTCCGGCGCAGGGATGCGGGCCGATCCGTACATCACGAAGGTCGAGGCGATCCCCGCTTCGTCGATCACCAATTCGGGCTTGAGCAGCTCGAGCTGGAAGCGGACCGGACGTAGATCCTCACGCAGCAGGAAGTCCATGTCCTGGAAAGCGAGCCGATAGGCCGGATCCTGGGTCTGCGGGGTGGAGATGCCGCCCTTGGCGCGGTCGGCTTCCTGTTTCGCGCGCGGAAAGACGCGCGACGGTACTCGGGTATCAGTCATCCCAGCGCGTTAGAGCAAAGTTGTGACGGATTGAAGGGGATGTTCACCTCTCCCGCCTGCGGGAGAGGGCTATAATCAGCGACAAAAACTCTTGTGGTCGTCCTCGAGGTGCAAGTGGTTGTGGTGCGCTGCATTGTAATCGGGGCTGAGCACGGTGCCGAAACGCTTGCAGGCGGAGGTGTGGATCACTTCGAGAAAGCGCCGCACATCGTCATTGTCCGATCGCCAGTCGCCCTCGATCGATACCCGCCGCCCATCCGCCAGGACGAACGCCGACACATCGACCGCGTTGGCCAGCGCATGGCCCGACAGGCGTTCGGTCGTGGTGCCGATCGTATTGCGGCAGGCATAAGTGCCGAACGTCTCGACCTTGACCAGGCGGCTGCCGAGAATCTGAAAGGCGGCCGGCGCGACTGCGTTGCGCGTCCAGCCGATGAACTCTTCGGCGAGGCCGCAGCGCATCGCTTTTAGTCCGGTGACCGGAACGCCGATATCGATCAGCTGCACCGCGCCGATGACCCTGCACCCGCCGCCATAATCGCGGTCGGGTAGCGGCGAATAGCGCACTTCCTCGCGCGACAGATCGGCATAGCATTGCTGCGTTTCGCGGCTGGTCGGCAGGTTGAGCGTGATCGGCGGCGCACCCGCCGGGCGGCGCGGCGGCGGCGGCAAACGGTCATTGCCCCCTCCGCCAAACAGGCAACCCGACAGGACAAAGCCGAGCAAGGGAACGAGACGCTTCACGCGCATCGATCTGCGCGAACATGGTTAACGAATCGTGAATCATGCGACGACTCGTATTGCGCATCAGTCGAAAACGCCGACACGGCTCGACCACGCCTGAAGGCGAGTCAGCCGACGGATGATCGCTTCGAGCAGCAAGGCAGCGGCGACTCCCGCGACCGCTCCGACGATTACCCACCACACTTGCGATACCTGAAGGCCGGTTTCTCCCCGACCGACATAAGTCAGCACGACGTTGCAGATCATGCGCGCGATCCATGCGGCCCACCACAGATCGACTAGCCTGCGACCGCTTTGCTCGTACGCGACGGCCTTGTCCCCGCTACCCTCCATGATTTCTGTCATGACGACGTGCGGCTTCCATAGCGAGGCGATGGGCACGAAGAACCATCCTACCGCCCATCCCGGGGTGATGCTCAGCGTCGGCGTCAGGACGCGCGCCGCCGTCATCGCGCGATATACCCAGATCATCAGCACGATCGCCGTGATGAGAGTCGCAATCTCGGCAATAGTCATCGCCAACGCCATCACCTCGGGCGTCGCGAACCAGACGTTAACGCCGCCGCCCGCGACATAATCGACGCCGACGAGCACCAGCAGAACCTCGATTGCCATCCAGCAATAGAGTACAATGCCCGTAACGCGCCCCATCTGCGCCGCCCGATCGGCACCGTTCATATCCCGCCCCCATTTTTTCCCCAATCTGCCGCAGCGGCGCATTGCCGTCCACCGCAAGCGCCTTGACGCAGCGCACAATATCTTTAGGGCGGCCGACGGGCCACGCGGTCCCAACGCCGCGCGCGCTCTCTGCGAGGAGAGACTACATGACTGAATCTGCCGTTGCCGACGCCACCATTGCGTCCATTGCGAAGCCCGCTATCAAGCCGGCCCGCCCCCATTTTTCCTCTGGTCCCTGCGCCAAGCCTCCGGGCTGGGACGCGTCGAAGCTCGCGGTCGAGGTGCTCGGCCGGTCGCACCGCTCGAAGCTCGGTAAGGCGCGGTTGCAATATGCCATCGATTTGATGCGCGAGTTGCTCAAGCTCCCCGACACCCATCGTATCGGCATCGTCCCAGGCTCCGACACCGGCGCGTTCGAGATGGCGATGTGGACCATGCTCGGTGCGCGTGAGGTTACCGCGCTTGCCTGGGAAAGCTTCGGCGAGGGTTGGGTGACCGACGCGGTCAAGCAGCTCAAGATTGAACCGACCGTGGTGCGCGCCGACTACGGCCAGCTGCCCGATCTCGATCAAGTCGACTGGTCGAACGACGTGCTGTTCACCTGGAACGGCACCACCAGCGGCGTGCGCGTGCCCAACGGTGACTGGATCCCGGCCGACCGCGAGGGCCTGAGCTTCGCCGACGCGACCAGCGCGGTGTTCGCCTATGACCTGCCGTGGGACAAGATCGATGTCGCGACCTTCAGCTGGCAGAAGGTGCTGGGCGGCGAAGGCGGCCATGGCGTCCTGATCCTCGGACCGCGCGCGGTCGAGCGACTGACCGAATATACCCCGGCCTGGCCGCTCCCCAAGGTGTTCCGCCTCGTCTCGAAGGGCGCGTTGACCGAAGGCGTGTTCAAGGGCGAGACGATCAACACGCCATCCATGCTCGCGGTCGAGGATGCGATCTTCGCGCTCGAATGGGCGAAATCGGTTGGCGGCGCGCAAGGCCTGATCGCGCGGTCGGATGCGAATGCCGCGGCGTTGGATAAGATCGTCGCCGAGCGCGACTGGCTTGGCCATCTCGCCATCGACGAGACGTCGCGGTCGAAAACCAGCGTCTGCCTGACGGTCGAGGGCGCCGATGAGGCGCTGATCAAGGCGATGGCCTCCGCGCTCGAGAAGGAAGGCGCCGCGTTCGACGTCGCTGGCTATCGCGACGCGCCGCCGGGCTTGCGCATCTGGTGCGGCGCGACCGTCGACACCGCCGATATCGAGGCGCTCGGCCCCTGGCTCGACTGGGCCTACGCGACCGCGAAAGCGGCTTGATGCGTCGCCCCGGCGAAGGCCGGGGCCGCCATGTTTCATTCCCAATCCAACGGCCCCGGCCTGCGCCGGGGCGACGGAGATATCCAATGCCCAAAGTACTGATCAGCGACAAAATGGACCCAAAGGCCGCCCAGATTTTCCGCGAGCGCGGAGTCGAGGTGGACGAGATCACCGGCAAGACGCCCGAGGAATTGAAGGCGATCATCGGCGACTATGATGGCCTCGCCATCCGCAGCTCGACCAAGGTGACCAAGGACATCCTCGACGCCGCGACCAACCTCAAGGTCGTTGGCCGCGCCGGGATCGGCGTCGACAATGTCGACATCCCCGCCGCCAGCGCCAAGGGCGTGGTGGTGATGAACACGCCGTTCGGCAACTCGATCACCACCGCCGAGCACGCCATCGCCTTGATGTTCGCGCTCGCCCGCCAGCTGCCCGAGGCCGATCTGTCGACCCAGGCCGGCAAGTGGGAGAAGAACCGCTTCATGGGCGTCGAGCTGACCTCGAAGACGCTCGGCCTGATCGGCGCGGGCAATATCGGCTCGATCGTCGCCGACCGCGCGCATGGCTTGCGCATGAAGGTGATCGCGTTCGATCCGTTCCTCAGCCCCGAGCGCGCGGTCGAACTGGGCGTCGAAAAGGTCGATCTCGACGACCTGCTGGCGCGCGCCGACTTCATCACGCTTCACACGCCGCTGACCGATCAGACGCGCAACATCCTGAGCCGCGACAATCTGCTCCGCACCAAGAAGGGCGTGCGCATCATCAATTGCGCACGTGGGGGGCTGATCGACGAGGCGGCGCTCAAGGAAGGACTCGATTCGGGTCATATCGCCGGCGCCGCGCTCGACGTGTTCGTCGAGGAACCGGCCAAGGCTAGCCCCCTGTTTGGCACGCCAAACTTCATCTCGACCCCGCACCTCGGCGCGTCCACGACCGAGGCGCAGGTCAATGTCGCGATCCAGGTCGCCGAGCAGATGGCCGACTATCTGGTGTCGGGCGGCGTCACCAACGCGCTCAACATGCCGTCGCTGTCGGCCGAGGAAGCGCCGCGGCTCAAGCCGTACATGGCGCTGGCCGAAAAGCTCGGCTCGCTGGTCGGGCAGCTGACGCACGGCGCGATCGGCCGCATCTCGATCCATAGCGAGGGTGCTGCCGCCGAGCTCAACCAGAAGCCGATCGTCTCGGCAGTGTTGGCCGGGTTCCTGCGCACCCAGACCGACACGGTGAACATGGTCAATGCGCCGCTGCTCGCCAAGGAGCGCGGGATCGAGGTGCGCGAAGTGCGCACCGAGCGCGAGGCCGATTACCACACGCTGCTGCGCGTCTCGGTCAAGACCGAGGCGGGCGAACGCTCGGTCGCCGGCACCCTGTTCGGCGATCAGGCGCCGCGCCTGGTCGAATTGTTCGGCATCAAGGTCGAAGCCGACCTCGCCGGGCACATGCTCTATGTCGTCAATGAGGACGCGCCGGGCTTTATCGGCCGTCTCGGCACCTTGCTCGGCGAATCGGGCGTCAATATCGGCACCTTCCATCTCGGTCGCCGCTCGGCGGGCGGCGAAGCAGTGCTGCTGCTGTCGGTCGACGAGGCAGTCGACGCCGACCTCATCGCCCGCGTGCGCCAATTGGCGGGCGTGAAGACAGTGATGGGGCTGTCGTTCTGAGCCGGGCACGCTAAGGGGGCAGACGTGACTCACGCACTGCTCCCTTCGGGCTTTCACGATCGCCTTCCGCCCGACGCTGATGCGGCGGCGCGATTGGAGCGGCGTGTACTCGATGCGGCGCATGCTTATGGCTATGAGCGCGTCGATCCGCCGCTCGCCGAATTCGAGGATGCGCTGGCGCATCGGCTGAAAGCGGCGCGCGCGCAGGATGCGGTGCGCTTCGTCGATCCGATCAGCCAGCGCACCTTGGCGATTCGGCCGGACATCACGGCGCAGGTCGGGCGCATCGCCGCGACGCGGATGGGACATCATCCGCGGCCGCTACGGCTGAGCTATGCGGGATCGGTACTGCGATTGCGCGCGTCGGAACTGTCGCCCGAGCGCGAACGGCGCCAGGCCGGGTGCGAGCTGATCGGGCTCGATACGATCGCTGCTGCGCAGGAAGTCGTCACCGTCGCGGTCGAAGCGCTCGAGGCGGCCGGGGTGACCGGCATTTCGATCGACTTCACCTTGCCCGATCTACTGGCCACACTCGCCGCCGGGCCGCTGCCGCTCGACGGCGTGTCGCTCGATGAACTCGCCGACCGGCTCGATGCCAAGGATGCCGGAGCAGTCGCGGCGCTGGCACCGAGCTATCTGCCGATGATCGAGGCCGCCGGCCCGTTCGAGGCCGCGCATGACCGTCTCTGCCGGTTCGACGTTGGCGGCGCGCTACGGTCGCGGCTCGATGGTCTCTGGAAGGTCGCCGAGGCGGTGAAAGGCCGCGTCGCGCTGACGCTCGATCCGACCGAACGGCATGGTTTCGAATATCAGACCTGGCTCGGTTTCTCGCTGTTCGCGGACGGCGCGCGCGGCGAGATCGGGCGCGGCGGCAGCTATACGATCGTCCATGAGGACGGTGGTGAGGAGACCGCAATCGGTTTCACGCTGTATATCGACGCGATCGTCGGCGCCGGCCTGGCGCAGGACGAGCGGCGGCGGCTGTTCGTGCCGTTGGGCACCGACCCCGCGATCGCGGCCAAGTGGCGCAGCGAAGGCTGGGTGACGGTTGCGGCGCTCGAGGCGGGAGACACGCCCGAGGCGCAGCTTTGTACCCATGTTTTGACCGATGGTGAGGTTCGTACGCTCACCACATAACCATCGTCACCCCGGCCTGGTGCCGGGGTCCACCGCGCCTCACGCCCTTCGCGCCTGTGGCACTGTGGATGCCGGGACAAGCCCGGCATGACGGCCTAGAGTAAAGGAAGAATGCCGTGGCCAACGTAGCCGTGATCGGCGCCCAATGGGGTGACGAAGGCAAGGGCAAGATCGTCGACTGGCTGTCGGAACGCGCCGACGTCGTCGTGCGCTTTCAGGGCGGGCACAATGCGGGCCACACGCTCGTCATCGACGGCAAGACCTACAAGCTCGCCTTGCTCCCGTCGGGCGTAGTGCGCGGAACACTGAGCGTGATCGGTAACGGCGTGGTGTTTGACCCCTGGCATTTCCGCGACGAAGTCACGCGGATCGCCGAACAGGGCGTCAAGGTCACCCCTGAACTGCTCCATGTCGCCGAAACCGCGCCGTTGATCCTGCCGCTCCACCGCGACCTCGACGCCTTGCGCGAGGACGCGCTCGATGCGGGCAATTCGGGGCAGAAGATCGGCACAACGCGCCGCGGCATCGGCCCGGCCTATGAGGACAAGGTTGGCCGTCGTGCGATCCGAATCTGCGATCTAGCGCATCTCGATCAATTGGGGCCGCAGATCGATCGCCTCTGCGCGCATCACGACGCGCTGCTCGCCGGGTTCGGCAAGCCGCCAGTCGACCGCGAGGCTTTGCTGGCCGAGCTCAGGGAGATCGCCGACTTCGTACTGCCCTATGCCAAACCGGTCTGGGTCACGCTCAACGCGGCGGGCGAGCGCGGCAAGCGCATCCTGTTCGAAGGCGCGCAAGGCGTGCTGCTCGACGTCGACCATGGCACGTACCCGTTCGTCACCTCGTCGAACACCGTGGCCGGCACCGCATCAGCCGGATCGGGCCTGGGTCCGTCGCGGGTCGGGTTCGTCTTGGGAATCGTCAAGGCCTATACGACACGGGTCGGATCGGGGCCCTTCCCGACCGAGCAGGATAACGAGATCGGCGAATATCTCGGCACGCGCGGGCGCGAGTTCGGGGTGAATACCGGGCGCAAGCGGCGCTGCGGCTGGTTCGACGCCGTGCTGGTGCGGCAATCGGCGGCGGTCAGCGGCATCACCGGCATCGCGCTGACCAAGCTCGACATTCTCGACGGGCTCGACGAAATCAAGATTTGCACCGGCTATCGGCTGGGCGACAAGACCTACGACTATCTGCCCCCGCATCCGCTCGACCAGGCGGCAGTCGAGCCGATCTACGAGACGGTTCCCGGCTGGTCCGAATCGACCGCCGGCGCGCGCAGCTGGGCGGAACTGCCCGCCGCGGCGATCAAATACATCCGCCGCATCGAAGAACTGATCCGCTGCCCGGTCGCATTGGTATCGACCAGCCCCGAGCGCAACGACACGATCCTGGTGCGCGACCCGTTCGCGGACTGATCCGCTTCAACGAGGCCGCAAGCTACGCCGACAAGGAAGGGCCTGCCCCCGCAGCCAGTGCACGCCAGCACCAGCCGCGAGGACAGGCCCATTAGCCCCAACGGATCGCGCCTGGTCAGACGCGATCCGATTGCATGGGGTGGGCTGGGGCTATTCGTGCTTCTTTTTCTTCTTCTTGCCGCTGTCCGCCGAGGTGTCGGTCGAAGTAGCGGCCGAATCGGACGTCGCCGTCGTATCGGGAGTGGTCGCCGTAGGCGTGGTGGCTGTATCGGGAGCCGGTGTCGCGGCCGGCGCCGTTGCCGTTGACGGATCAGTCGTCGGCGCCGGCATGGTGGTCGACGGAGTCGTTTGCGGGGTCGTGGGAGTCGGCGTGGTCTGGGCGAACGCGACACCCGAGACGCCGACAATCAGGGCGCCTGCAAGCGTGAGAAACTTCATTCGATACTCTCCTGTCCTGAATGGACCGAAGAGGAAAAGGCTCAGTAACCAAAAGGCTCCGTCGCCCATGGTCGTTACGTCCACGGAATCGAACGGCTTACCGGTGATTGAGCCTCTAGCGAGACTAACCGACGGAAACTCAGCCGTTTTGTGCGCGATGCAACAGCTTTTGGTCGGCCAGAACCAGCGCCACCATCGCTTCGACCACCGGCACGCCGCGAATACCGACGCATGGATCGTGGCGGCCCTTGGTGCGGATGTCGGTCGCCTCTCCATCGCGCGTGATCGTTTCGACCGGGGTCAGGATCGAGCTGGTCGGCTTGAACGCGACGCGGACACGTACCGGCTGCCCGGTGGAAATGCCGCCGGCGATCCCGCCGGCATGGTTGGAGAGGAAATGCGGACCGCCGGTCAGGTTGCTGCCCGGGCGCATGGCGTCGGCATTTTCCTCGCCGGTCAGCGTCGCTGCGGCAAAGCCATCACCGATCTCGACGCCCTTGACCGCGTTGATGCCCATACAGGCATGCGCGAGCTCGGCATCGAGCTTGGCGTAGAGCGGCGCGCCCCAGCCGGGCGGCACGCCCGTTGCCTCGCAGGCGATCACCGCGCCCAATGACGATCCAGCCTTGCGTGCGTCGTCGACCAATTGCTCCCAGCGCGTCGCGGCTTGGGCGTCGGGACAGAAGAACGGGTTATTGCCGATCTCGGCCGGATCGAACCGCGCATAATCGATCGCATCGCCGCCGATCGCTTCGACCCAGGCGAGGATCGAGACTTCCGGGATGACCAGCCGCGCTACCGCGCCCGCCGCGACCCGGCTGGCGGTCTCGCGCGCCGAGGAGCGACCGCCGCCGCGATAATCGCGGAAACCATATTTGGCGTCATAGGCGTAATCGGCATGGCCAGGGCGGTAGGCCTGGGCGACTTCGGAATAATCTTTCGACCGCTGGTCGACATTCTCGATCATCAGGCTGATCGGCGTGCCGGTGGTGTGACCTTCGAACGTGCCCGACAGGATGCGGACACGGTCCGGCTCCTGGCGCTGGGTGGTGAAGCGCGACTGGCCCGGACGGCGGCGGTCGAGGAACGGCTGGATATCGTCCTCGCTCAGGCTCAGCCCCGGCGGACAGCCATCGACGACCGCACCGATCGCGGGACCGTGACTCTCCCCCCAGGTCGAGAAGCGGAAAACGTGACCGAAGGTATTGTAGCTCATAATCCCCTCTCCCCTTGGGGGAGAGGGAGGGGCCCATGCGAAGCATGGGAGGGTGAGGGGTCGAGTGCTTCGCACACACGCGCCACCACCCCCTCCAGGTTCCGCATCACATCGTCATTGGAAAACCGGATCACGCGAAACCCTTCACTTTCGAGTTGCGCGGTGCGCTGCTCGTCATAAACCTGCTGATGCGCATGCGTGTCTCCGTCAACCTCGATGACGAGCCTGGCCTCAGCGCAGTAGAAATCGACCAGATAGCCACACAGCCATGTCTGCTTGCGGAATTTGGCATGAGAGACTTGGCGGTTGCGTAGCGCAGACCACAGCCTCTTTTCCGGCTCAGTCGGCTCGTGCCGGACCCGGCGCTGAAATTCCAGCGGCTCCTCGCCAGGTGGTCGCTTCATCGCCCCCTCACCCTCCCATCGCTACGCGATGGGCCCCTCCCTCTCCCCTAAAGGGAGAGGGGTTTTCACCTTACACCAACGCGATGTCCGGCGCGTCTTCGGCCTTCATGCCGATGACGTGATAGCCGGCGTCGACATGATGCGTCTCGCCGGTGACGCCCGACGACAGATCGCTGAGGAAATAGAGCGCCGAGCCGCCGACATCCTCGATCGTGACGTTGCGTTTGAGCGGCGAATTGAGCTCGTTCCACTTCAGGATCAGGCGGAAATCGCCGATCCCGCTCGCCGCCAGCGTCTTGATCGGCCCGGCCGAGATCGCATTGACGCGGATATTGTCGCGGCCCAGGTCGACGGCGAGATATTGCACACTGGTCTCCAACGCCGACTTGGCGATGCCCATCACATTGTAATGCGGCACGACTTTCTCGGCGCCGTAATAGCTGAGCGTCAGCAGCGAGCCGCCGTTCGGCATCATCGCCGAGGCACGCTGCGCCACCGCGGTGAACGAATAGACGCTGATGTTCATCGTCATCAGGAAGTTGTCGAGCGTGGTGTCGGCATACCGCCCGCGCAGCTCGTTCTTGTCGGAAAAGCCGATCGCATGGACGACGAAGTCGATCGTCGGCCAACGCTCCTTGAGCGTCGCGAAGGTCTGGTCGAGCGCCGCCATGTCGCTGACGTCGCAGTCGATCAGGAAGTCGGAGCCGAGTTCGGCCGCGAGTGGGCGGACGCGCTTCTCGAGCGCCTCACCCTGATAGGAGAACGCCATCTCAGCGCCCGCCTCGCGCAGCTTCTTGGCGATACCCCAGGCCAGCGAGCGATCGTTGGCGAGGCCCATGATGAGCCCGCGCTTGCCCTGCATCAGTCCGGTCATGCCGCTTTAAACTCCGTTTCTGTTGTCGGGCCCTCCCTTACGTCGTTCAACGGCGTTTCGGCTAGTGCCGCGTTGAGGTGCGCGCCGATCGAAATGCCGAGGCCTACGATCCAGAAGAACAACAGGGTGACGATCACCCCCGCCAGGCTGCCATAAGTGAGGTCGTAATTGCTGAGCTTCGCGAGGAATACCGGCAACAATGCGGTCGCGCTGATCCACCACAGGGTCGTGAACGCGGCGCCCGGCCAGCGCGGGCAGCCCTTTCTGCGATACTTGCCCGGGGTCACCGAGAGGAACAGCATGTAGAGCGCTAAGTACATGATCAGGCCGGGGACGATCCGAGACCAGCCGACCCATTGGGCGACCTCGGCGGCCCAGGGGACCAACCGATAGATGAACTGCTCGGTCACGGCCAGGACGCCCTGGATCAGGAAGGCGAGCAGCGCGAGGATGACCGACCCGATGATCACCGCCATCGATCCCAGCCGATAATGCCAGAACGGCTTTTCGAAAGTCACGCCATAAGCGCGGCGGAAGATGTCGCGGATCGTCTCGACGAAACTGCCCACCGACCACAAGGCGACCAGCCCGCCGAGGATGAGAAGCGAGCCGGTCCGCGCCGCGAGCACGTCGGCGATCGGCTTGCGCAGCAGCCCGGCGACGCTGGGCGGCAGGGTGAAGAGGAAGGAATCGACAGCGCGCAAGGCGTCCGCGCTCTGACCGAAGATCGATGCGATCGCCGCCGCAAGGATGAAGAAGGGGAATAGCGTCAACAGCGCCAGATAGGCGATGTTGCCGGCATACATGAAGCCATTGGCGAAGATACCGACGAACACGCGCTTGGTCACGATCCAGGCACGGACAGGCAACGGCTTCCCGTCCCGCTCGCGAAAGCCGCGCTCTGCGCGAGCTTCGGGAGAGAGAGGGGAAAGGTGCGACATTCAGTGTCCTGGCAAGCGATCCTGGCGCTCAGACGCCCAGATTGCCGCGCGGGTTCCTGCCATTGTCTTTCCACCCCTGGACGAATTCGACCAATGCGTCGTCATCGACGGGGAGGTCGACCATCAGGGTCACCAGCTGATCGCCGCGCCCGCCGCCCTTCTTGTGGAAACCCCTGCCCTTCAGTCGAAGAGTCTTGCCCGAGGTCGATCCCTTGGGGACGGTCAGCATCACCGCGCCATCGGCCGTCGGCACACGGACGCTTGCGCCGAGCACGGCCTCGGACAGGCTGATCGGCAAGTCGATTCGGATGTCGTCGCCATCACGCGTGAAGAAACGGTGGGGTTGGATCTCGATCGTGACGATCGCATCGCCATTGCCGCCCGGTCCGGGCTGGCCCTTGCCGCTCAGCCGCATCTGAGTCCCGGATTCGACGCCCGCCGGCAGCTTGAGGTCGATCGTCTTGCCATCGGCCAGCGTGATCCGCTGCGGCGCCAGGGTCGCGGCATCGGTGAACGGCACGGTCAGGCGATAGGCGACATTGGCGCCCTTGGGCTGGGGGCGGCGCCCGAACCCGCCGGCAAAGCCACCGCCGGCGCCCCCGGCGCGACCGCGACCGCCGAACAGCCCCTCGAACAGGTCGCTGAAGTCGCCCGCTTGCTCGCCGCCGAAATCGGCGCGGAAACCGCCCTGCGGTCCGCCGCCACCGCCGCCGAATCCGAACGGCGCGGCCGGGTTGCCATCGCCGTCTATCTCTCCGCGGTCGAAGCGCGCGCGCTTGTCCTTGTCGCTCAGCAAGTCGTAGGCCGACGTCACCTGGCTGAACTTCTCGGCCGCCTTGGGATTGTCGGTATTGCGGTCGGGATGCAGTTCCTTCGCAAGCTTGCGATAGGCTTTCTTGATATCCGCTTCGGTCGCGGTCCGGGATACGCCCAGCAAAGTATAGGGATCGGCTGCCATGTTGGGGCGCTATTTGGGGGATTGCGCGGCGGAGCGCAAATGAAGAGCGTTCAGCCTGCGAGCATGTCGAGCGTCAAATGATCGCCGAACGCCGATGACAGCCGCTGTCGCTGAGCGATGGCGCGGAGATCGGCTGGCAGATCGGATGTGTGAATAGCGCATGCCGGAACCGCGACCAGCTCGTAGGCTTCGATACTTGCCCGGCGTGTGCGATAAACATCCGTCCAATCGAATACGAACAAGCCGCGTTTGGCCAGATCGAGAAAGCTCGTCATATCGCCATCCTCGATGAGGGCATTAGCCGCGCCGACAACCGGTAACTGACGAAGTCTATGCTCCAGATCGGATAAATCCACCGGGCCATCGAAAACGCTTTCCGGAAGCGGGCCGGCGCCAGCGGTTACGACCGCCGCTAAACAGTCCGCGATGTCGCTGACGAGCCACGCACAGTCGTATCCCGCTGCATCGATCATCGGTGTCATGCCGGTACGTCGCCGACCGGCGCAACGTCGACCGATACGTCCATCTTCTGCGCGCCCGATCCCAGCACGATGCCGTCGATCGGCGCGATCTCGGCATAGTCGCGGCCGATCGCCATGATGACATGGTCGCTTGCCATCCAGATGCCGTTGGTCGGATCGACCCCGACCCAGCCGCGCGCCGGACCGCACCACAACATCACCCAGGCGTGCGTCGCATCGGCGCCGATCAGCCGCTCCTGTCCCGGCGGGGGAATCGTCCGGATATAGCCGCTGACATAGGCTGCGGGCAGGCCGGCGGCGCGCAGGCCGGTGATCATGATCTGGGTCAGGTCCTGACACACGCCGCGGCGTTTGAGGAACGCCTCGCGGGGCGGAGTATCGACCAGCGTCGCAGTCGGGTCGAAGGCGAAATCGCGCTGAATGCGCCGCGCCAAGGCGATTCCCGCTTCAAGCGCATTGCGATCAGGGGCGAGATCCTGCGCGCACCATGCAGCGATATCGGCATCGAGCGGGATCAGCGGGGACGGGTAGAGATAGGCCGACGGACCGGCGGCGGACAGATCGCGGTTCGTCCGCGCCAACGCCGCGACCTCGGCCAGCGTGGGATCGTCGGGCTGCGGCACCGGCACCAGCCGGTCGACCATGACCCGCGATACGCTTTCGATCGTCAGGTTGCGGACGCGCTCGGTGACGACCAGCCGCGTCACGTTGGCCAGCCCGGCTTCGGCCAGCGCCGGTCGCGTTTCACCGGCGGGCGTTACCGCCAGTTCGTAATGCTCGACCTGTTGCCCCGACCACAGGATCGGCTTGAGCCGCAGGTTGCAGCGCGCGAAGGCGACCGGCCGACCATAATCGAACCGCGTGACGTGCCGGATGTCGTAGATCACGCCCCAAATCTCACGCCAGGATAAGCCCGCCCGCGCGCAACGGTTCCGCGCCTTGCAGGAAATACCGGCGTGCGATCGCGTCGGACAGGCTCGCGAGCTGGCGTTCGGCCTGGTCGAGCTGACCGATATCGAGGCGCGTGGCGCTGGCGGTCGACAGCAAGGCGCATAGCGCGCGCGCTTCCGCTTGTTGTTCTTCGGGCAGGCCGTCGTCGTTGAGCACCGGGAGTTCGGCGAGATGCTCGGCGATGCGGTTGGCCTGATAAGCGAGGCTGCGTGGATTGCCCGGATCGAGCGCGACGAGATCGACGACCGGTACGCGTGCAATCCCGGTCAGATAGCGCTGACGATAACCGATCTGGCTGTCGGCGAGGTCGAGCAAGGTGGTGAGGTCATCGCTCGACGCCCCGGTCATGCCGAAAGTGCGGACCAGCCGCGCCACCGCCAGCCCGCGTTCGACCCTGCGGCCGAGATCGTGGAAGCGCCATGCCGCGGTGCGGCCCATATGCTCGGCCGACAGGCCCGACAAAGCGGCGTAGCGCCGCTGCAGCGATCCGCAGCGATCGAGCATCGACCCCTTGGTCGGATGCGGCGCGTCGAGCAGGCGGACGACGTCGGCCGACAGCCGGTCGCGCGACACCTGGGCGATGGTCCGCGCCATGCGGTTGATCGCCGGGATGTTGTTCCAGCCATCGAGCGCGTCGAGCGCGGTCCGCGCGAGCTGGACGAGGTCAGGGCGTTTGAGGTGAGCGGGATGCGCCGCAGCGCCGGCGGCGACCACCAGCCCCGCCATCCGCCCGACCGTGTCGTGATCGAGCGCGGCGCCGGCATCCGCATCGATCGAATTGCCGAGCATCGCACGCACGATCGCCAGCAAGGCTTCGCCACGTTCGAGATAGCGGCCGAGCCAGTAGAAATTGTCCGCCACCCGGCTGGGCAAGGTCCCCGGATTGCGCCGGATTTGAGTGCTGTCGGGCGCCGGCAGCAGCGAGGCGGGAGGCACCGGATCCGGGCTGTAGATCGCGACATCGGCCGACCAGATCCCCTCGCCCATCACCGCGGCGCGGATGTCGGGATGCTCGCCGATCCGCGCGAAGCCGCCCGGCATCACCGTCCAGCCGCCGTCGACGCCCCGCGCGGCGAACACGCGCAAGGTGAAGGGGCGCGCCGCGAGCTCGTGATCAGCCACTACCGGCATGGTCGACAGCCGGACCAGTTCCTGCCCGACATAATCCTGCGGCCGCAGCGCCAAGTCGTCGAGCAGCGCCTGACGCGTCTCGGCCGACAGCTCGGATCCCTGCACCGCGCCATCGGGCAACCCGAGCGGATTCACGCCGAATGCCGGCGCGATCATCAATGTGTCGAGCCGCGCTTCCACCGTGGCGCGCGCGGCGGTGTCGCCGCACCACCAGGTGGCGATATTGGGCAGCTTGAGTTTCTCGCCGATGATCCGCTCGGCCAGCGCGGGCAGGAACGCCTGCAGCGCCGGCGCCTCGAGCACACCTGCGCCTGGCGCATTGGAGATCAGCACATTGTGCGCGGCGAACGCATCGATCAGCCCCGCGACGCCAATGGTCGAATGCGAATCGAATGCGAGCGGATCGAGCATGCGCGGATCGGCGCGCTGCCACAGGGCATCGACGCGCTTGAGTCCGGCGATGGTGCGGACATAGAGCCGGTCTTCGGCCACCGCGAGATCGGCGCCTTCGACCAGCAGGAAACCGAGATAGCGCGCCAGGTGCGCCTGTTCGGCATAGCTGGCGTTCCAGCGGCCGGGTGTGAGCAGGCCGATCCGCGGCTCGGCGCGCTTGCACAACGCCGCGAGCCCGTCGCGGAAAGCGGCGAAGAACGGCGCATGGCGCAGGATGTTGAGCCGCCCCTGCAACCCGCCCAGCGTCCGTGATGTGGCAAGACGGTTTTCGAGGGCATAGCCCGCACCCGCCGGCGCGCGCAGATGATCGGCGAGCACGCGCCACTCGCCATCGGGACCGCGTCCGAGATCGAACGCGGCGAACTGGAGCTGGTAACCGCCGGGCAGAGTCAGCCCGACCATCGGCCGCAGGAACAACGGGCTGCCGTTGATCAGCGCCGCGGGGATCGCGCCATCGGCGATCAGGCTGCCGTCGCCATAAATGTCGGCGAGGATGGTTTCGATCAGCCCGGCGCGCTGCGCGACGCCTTCGGCGATCGCACGCCATTCGCTTTCGGCGATCAGCAGCGGGACCGGAGAGACCGGCCAGGGGCGCTCGTCCGAATCGCCGGCGACGCGAAACCCTGTGCCGATATCCTCGGCGTGGCGCTGGACGCGTTCCTGGGCATGCGCGAGGTCGTCGCCCGTGGCGACCGCGAGTTCCTCGAACGCAGCGGTCCAGGCGGTCTGATCCCCGCTGGCGACGACGTCGCCGGCGCCATCGCCGACTCGTCCTCGATAGTCCGCCAACCAGCGCGCGGCGTGCGCCGCGGCGTCGAACAAACCTTCGCTGAGTGCCTGACTGGCCAATGGGGCCTCCCCTTGGGAAAGGCTAACCACCACAAACCATGCTGCGTGGCAACATTATTGGGGCCGGACAAACGTCTAATTCGTCATGCCGGGCCCGTCCCGGCATCCAACGTGCAGGTTAAGCGAGAAGCTCGAGCCTCTTGTCCTGCGCCTGCCGCCCGTTGGACCCCGGCGCAAGGCCGGTGTGACGGTGGGGACGGGTCAGAGGTCCGGCAGCACCTGCCGCGCCACTCCCCAGCCCGCCAAGTCCTTCGACGAGGCGCGCTTCAACAGTTCGTCCTGGTCGCCGACATGCCACTTTGCCGGTGTGTCGAGATCGCCAAGCTCGGCCCAAGTGACCGGCACCGCAACCGGCGCCTTGGCACGCGCCCGCGCCGTATACGGCATCACCGCCGTCGCGCCGCGTTGGTTGCGCAGCCAGTCGAGGAAGATCTTCCCCTTGCGCTTGGCTTTGGACATGGTCGCGGTGAAACGGTCGGGTTCGGCCTGGGCGAGCGCCACGCAGAATCGGTCGGCGAAATCCTTGACCGCTGGCCATTCGGCCTGGGGCGTCAGCGGCACGACGACATGGACGCCCTTGCCGCCGGAGACCATCGCGAAGCTGACCAGCCCGATCTCGGCGAGATGCGCCTTGATCTCGGCCGCCGATTTCTTGACCTCGTCGAAGCCAAGTCCCTCGTCGGGATCGAGGTCGAACACCAGGCGATCGGGCTTTTCGACATCGGCGACCGACGATCCCCAGCCGTGGAACTCGATCGTCCCCATCTGGACGCATTGCAGCAGTCCGTCGGCATCGTCGACATAGAGATAGGGCTCGACCGACCCGTCTTTCTCCTTGATCTTCAAATGCTTGACATGCTCGCCGAACGAGCCGGCATCGTGCTTCTGGAAGAAGCAATGCTTGCCGCGCCCCTGGGGGCAGCGCACCAGGCTGATCGGTCGGTTGGCGATCCATTGCAGCGCGACCGGCGCCATCGCCTCGTAAAAGACGGCGAGGTCGCCTTTGGTCACCGTCGAATCTGGGAAAATCAGCCGATCGGGATGCGTAATCTTGACGCTCGATACCTTCGGCTTGGGCGCCGGATTGGCTGTTTCCTCGACCACCTCTTCGGCCTCCTTGTCGCCGCGCAGCCCCAGGAAGCTCGGATGCCGCAGGACCTTGTCGGGCGTCGTTTCGGTATAGGCAATCTCCGCGACGAGCTTGGGTGCCACCCAATGCACGCGCCGGGTTGCAGCGCGCGGCGCGTCGACCGTCGGCGTCTTGCGGGCAAGGCGATCGAGCCTGGCGCGGAGATCGTTCATCGTCTCGACCGAAAAGCCGGTGCCGACCTTGCCCGCATAACGCAGCTTGCCGTCTTCGTTGACCCCAAGCAGCAGCGCGCGAAACCCGCGCGATTTGTCGCTCTCGGTCCAGCCGACGATGACGAATTCCTGGCGATGCAGGCATTTGACCTTGAGCCAGGCCTGAGTGCGGCGGCCGGCATAAGGTGCGTCGGCGCGCTTGCAGACAATCCCCTCATAGCCTTCGCGGCACATCGTCTCGAACAATTTCTCGCCCTCGCCGACGATATGCTCGGCATATTGCAGCCGCGCATCGGCGCCCTCGAGCAGCGGGCGCAAGCGTTCCTTGCGCTGGACCTGAGGCAATTTGGCGAGGTTTTCGCCTTCGAGTTCGAGCAGGTCGAAGGCAAACAAGGTCGTCTCGCCGTCGTTCGAGATCGCGTCCTTGAGCGTCGAGAAATCGGGGCGTCCGTCCTTGAACGCGACGATCTCGCCATCGATCAGCGCCGATCCCACCGGCAGCTTGGCCGCCGCGTCGGCGATCGCGTGGAACTTGTCGGTCCAGTCGAGGCCATTGCGGGTATACACTTTCGCCTTGCCGTTCCCGATCGCGATCAGAGCGCGATAGCCGTCGTATTTCACCTCATGGATCCAGCCGGTGCCGGTCGGAACGCTGTCGACAAGCGTACAGAGCTGGGGCTCGCGGAATTTGGGCATCGTCGCGTCGCCCCGGCGGAGGCCGGGGCCGCTATATTGCCTTGGCCTGTCCGAGCCACCGGCCGGCCCCGGCCTCCGCCGGGGCGACGAACCAGTGCGCAGCTTTTTCCAGCTCGCCAGCTCCTTCGCCTTCTTGGCGCTGGCGATCTCGGCCATCGAGCGGCCGGTCTTCACGCTGGTTACCTCGTTCTCGACCAGATCGTCCGAGCCGCCGGCATATTCGTCGTCGATCTTGCGGAGCAGCCAGTTGGTATTGCGTTCCTTGCCCCGCGGTTTGAGCCGGATCAGCAGCCATTCGCCCTTCATCCGCTCGCCGTGGAGGATGAAATGGAGATGGCCTTCCTCCAGATCCTTGGCCGATTTTCCGGGGATCGGCTCCCACCAGCCGTCGTCCCACAGCATCACGGTGCCGCCGCCATATTCGCCTTCGGGGATCGTCCCCTCGAAATCGGCATAGCTGATCGGATGGTCCTCGGTCTGGACCGCAAGGCGCTTGTCGTCGGGGTTGAGGCTGGGGCCGCGTGTCACGGCCCAGCTCTTCATCACGCCATCGACCTCGAGCCGCAAATCCCAGTGCAGGCGCGTCGCGTCATGCTTCTGGACCATGAAGCGATGCCCGGTCTCGGCGGTGCGTTCGCCTCTGGGTTCGGCGGTCTTCGAGAAGTCGCGCTTGGCGTTATATTTGGCGAGGGGGTCGCGGTCAGCCATGGGCAACCCCCATCGTCATCCCAGCGAAAGCTGGGATCTCTTGCCGCGAGAGCAGGACAGGAGCCTCTTGAGACCCCAGCTTTCGCTGGGGTGACGGATTAGGTTTAGGCACGCTTCTTCGCCGGGGCAGCCCGCGCCGGAGCCTTTTTGTGCGCGGTTTTCTTGGTGGTAGTGACGCTCTCCTTCGGCGCGGGTTTCGCGCTCGGCTTCTCGATCGATTTCTTGAGCGCCGCCATCAGGTCGATGACGTTGGAGCCCAAGCGGCCGGTGCCCTCGTCATCCTTGTCCTCGATGATCTTGCGACGCGATTTCTGCTTGGCCTTGCGCGCGATCAGGTCCTTCAGCGCATCGACATAATGGTCGTGGAACTTGGCCGGATCGAACTTGGCGGATTTCTTGTCGATCAGCGTGGTCGCGAGATCGAGCAGATCCTCATCGGGCTCGTCATCCGGGATGTCGCGGAAATAGCCCTGGGCTCGGTTGACCTCGGCGGCGTAGCGCAACGTTTCGAGCACCATGCCGCGCCCGCACGGTTTCAGGCTGACGACATATTCGCGCCCCCGCATCGCGAGCTGGCCGATCCCGACTTTCTTCGATCGCCGCAACGCCTCGCGCAGCACGATGAACGCCTCTTCGGCCAGGTCGTCGGCGGGGACGACGAAATAGGGTCGCTCGTAATAGAGCACGTCGATCTCATCCATGTCGACGAACTGGGTGAGCTCGAGCGTCTTTTTCGATTCGAGCTTCACCGCGTCGATCTCGTCCTGATCGAGCAGGACATATTCGCCCTTCTCGAACTCGAATCCCTTGACGATCTCATCGGGGTCGACCTCGCCGATGCCGGGCACGGTCTTCTCATATTTGATCCTTTTGCCCGAGGGTTCGTGGATCTGGTGGAAGGCCACCTGCGCGCCCGATTTGGTCGCGGTGTAGATCTCGACCGGGATCGAGACGAGCGCCAGCCTGATCTGTCCCTGCCAATAGGCCCGTGCGGCCATGGGTCACCTCCGTTGCGAAACCGATTCAATTCCTGGGATAGGGAGTCGTTCCGTGATCCGTCATGCCGGTCTCGTTCCGGCATCGAACGCACAATAACGGAAACTGTCGCCTGGGGAGGGTTGGACCCCGGAACAAGTCCGGGGTGACGATGGAGGGCGGCGGCGGTAAAGCGCTCTGCATGACTACCGATCCCTTCGCCCTCTTCGACACTTGGTTCGCCGAAGCGCGCGAGAGCGAGCCCAACGATTCGAATGCGATGGCGCTCGCCACCGCCGATGCGGACGGCTGTCCGTCGGTGCGGATGGTGCTGCTCAAGGGACACGGTCCCGACGGCTTCGTGTTCTACACCAACCGAGAGAGCCGCAAGGCGGGCGAGATGGCGGCCAATCCGCATGCCGCCTTGCTCTTCCACTGGAAGTCGCGGCGCCGGCAGATCCGTATCGAAGGCAGCCTCACCCTGGCCTCGGACGCCGAATCAGACGCCTATTTCGCCAGCCGCGCGCGCGATTCGCAACTCGGCGCCTGGGCATCGGACCAGTCGCGTCCGCTCGACGCGCGCGAGACGTTCGAAGCACGGTACGAGCAGGCGAAGGCGCGGTTCGGGGGCCAGGACGTGCCGCGCCCGCCGCATTGGGGTGGCTATCGCCTGACCCCGACCCATATCGAATTCTGGCAGGACCGCGCGCACCGCCTCCACGAACGACGCGTATTCGACCTTGCCGGCGACGGGGCCTGGTCCGAAGGACTGCTCTACCCATGATGACCGAGAGCGAACGCCGTCGCATCATTCCCTTCGCGATCCGCGCCGCGCTGGCCAGCGTGGCGATGGCGTTGTTCCTGCTCGCGCTCAAAAGCTATGCGGCCTATTCGACTGGGTCCGTCGCGATGCTGGGCAGCCTGGCCGATACCGGGCTCGATTTGCTGGCCAGCTTGGTCACGCTCTACGGCGTCAAGATCGCCGCCGAGCCCGCGGATCACGACCATCGTTTCGGCCATGGCAAGGCGGAAGCGCTGGCCGCGCTGTTTCAGGTCGGGCTGATCACGCTGTCCGCCGCCGGCATCGCCTGGCGCGCGGTCCTCAAGTTCGGCGACAATAGCCAGACCGCCGAAGCCGAATTCGGGATCGGCGTGTCGATCATCGCGATCCTCGCCACGTTCGCGCTCCTCGCCTACCAGCGCAGCATCATCCGCAAGACCGGATCGGTCGCGATCATGGCGGACAAGGTCCATTACCAGTCGGACCTGTTCCTCAACCTGTCGGTGATCGTCGCGATCGTGCTGGAGCAATATGTCGGCCTGCACGGCGCGGATCCGGTGTTCGGCATCATCATCGCGGCCTGGCTCGCCTGGGGCGCGTTCCAGGCGTCATCGACCGCGATCGACCAGCTGATGGACAAGGAATGGTCCGAGGAGCAGCGCCGGTCCTTCATCGAAGTGGCGGCGCGGCAGGAGGGCCTGAAGGGTATCCACGATTTCCGGACGCGTCGGGCGGGCAGTCACGATTTCGCGCAATTCCACATGGAAGTCGGCCGCGACCTGACCGTGGCGCAATCGCACGAGATCGTCGAACGCGTCGAGAACGCACTGCACAAGGCCTTCCCCAAGGTCGAGGTGCTGATCCATGTCGATCCGGAAGGACATGTCGACACCGACAACCCGCTGGTCGAAGCCGACGTGACGCCGCACTGGTTCGGCAAGCGCATCTGAGGAGACGCCAATGAGGTTACCGATCGCGCAGATCGACGCATTCGCGCGCCACGCTTTCGAGGGCAATCCGGCGGCAGTGATGCCGCTCGACCGCTGGCTCGACGACGATGTGCTGCAGAGGATCGCGGCGGAGAACAATCTGTCGGAAACCGCCTTCCTGGTCGCGTCGGACGATGACGGCGTCGATTTCGACCTGCGCTGGTTCACGCCCGCGGTCGAAGTGGTGATGTGCGGCCACGCAACGCTGGCGAGCGGGCATTTCATCTTGTCGTCGGATCCGGATCGCGAGCGTGTCCGGTTCCGCACCCGCAAGGCAGGGATGCTCGAAGTCGCGCGCGCGGGCGGCGTCTACGAACTGGCGCTGCCGGCCTGGGTGCCGTCGCCCAAGCCGTTGCCCGACATCGTCGCGGGGCTGGGCGTCGAGCGCGCGGTCGAGACATTGTGGCACGAGCATCGCTATGCGCTGATCGTGCTGGAAAATGCCGATCAGGTGCGCGCGCTCACACCCGATTTCCGTGCCCTGGCGGCAGGCGGCGACCTCCTCACCATCGCGACCGCGCCGGGTGACCACACCGACATCATCAGCCGCGCCTTCGCGCCCGGCGGCGGGATCGACGAGGATCCGGTGACGGGATCGGCGCACGCGGTCGCGGTGCCCTATTGGGCGAAGCGGCTGGGTCGCGACAAATTCACGGCGTTCCAGGCGAGCGCGCGGGGCGGATATCTCGACTGCCGGCTGGAAGACGATCGCGTGATCCTGGGTGGAAATTGCGTGACGGTGCTGGAAGGAACGTTTTTGCTGGGCTGACCAAAAGATCTTCCCCATGCTGGGGAGGAATTTTTTCCGCCCGCGTTTCGATCGCGCTTTCCGTAGCGTCCGCTCACTACCCGGAAAGTTCGCTATTTTTCGCCGCAAGCGCTATATTCCAAGCGTGACAGACCATGCCCTCCCACACGATTTTCCGATCGGCATCGATCCTGCCGACATCGACTTCATGGGGCACGTCAACAATGCTTCCTATCTGAAGTGGGTGCAGGAAGCGGTGCTCAACCACTGGCAGAAGATCGCTCCCGCCGACGCTGTCGCGAGCCTGCTCTGGGTCGCGCTCAAGCACGAGATCACTTATCGCAAGCCGACCTTCCTCGACGACGAGGTGATCGCCACCGTCCTGCTCGAGAAGGTCCAGGGCGCGCGCGCTTTCTATCAGACGGTCATCCACCGCGGCGAGGAAGTGCTGGCCGAGGTCAAATCGAGCTGGTGCTGCATCGACGCCGAAACGCTGCGCCCGGCGCGGCTGGCGTCGAGCGTGATCGAGCGGTTCTTTCCGAAAGGCGAATAGCGGCAATCAGGCCGCGAGCGCCGCCTCCACCGCTTGCGTTTCCTCGATCCAGCCGCCGCCTAGTACACGGTCGCCGGCGTAAAGCACGGCCGCCTGCCCGGGCGCGACGCCATATTCGGGGCTGTCGAACAGTACCCGATCGCCAGCCAGTCGCGCGGGGACCGGCTTGGCGAGGCTGCGCACCTTGGCAGTGATCGGCCCGCTATAGTCCCCGCCCAGCCAGTTGATGTCCGACAGCCGCGCCGAAGCAACGCCGAGCGCTGCACGCGGCCCGACGATCACGCGGCGCGTCGCCGGGTCGAGGCGGACGACATAAAGCGGCTCAGGACTGCCGCCGATCTCCAAGCCACGGCGCTGGCCGATGGTGAAGTGGATCAGCCCCTTATGCTCGCCGAGCTTGCGGCCAGCCAGATCGACGATGTCCCCGCCGGCTTCGGCTTCAGGCCGCAACTTCTTGACCAAGCTCGCATAATCGCCGTCGGGAACGAAGCAGATATCCTGGCTGTCGGGCTTTGCGGCGACGCCCAGACCCAGTTCGGCGGCAAGCTCGCGGACGCGCGGCTTGGGCAGGCCGCCCAACGGAAAGCGCAGGAAATCGAGCTGATCGCGCGTCGTCGCGAACAGGAAATAGCTCTGATCGCGCGCCGGGTCGGCAGCACGGTGAAGTTCGGCGCCCTCCAGTCCCTCGACTCGACGGACATAGTGGCCGGTCGCCAGGCAATCGGCGCCGAGATCGCGCGCGAGTCGGAACAGATCGGTGAATTTGGGCCCCATGTTGCAGCGGACACAGGGAATCGGCGTGCGCCCAGCGACATATTCATCGGCGAACTGATCGATCACCGCGTCGCGGAACGCGCTTTCATGGTCATGGACATAATGCGCGATGCCCAGCCGGTCGCACACCGCGCGCGCATCGCGGATATCGCGCCCGGCGCAGCAACTGCCCGCGCGCCCGACCGCTTCGCCATGATCGTAAAGCTGGAGCGTGATGCCGATCGTCTCCGCGCCCGATCGCGCGGCAAGCGCGGCCACGACCGACGAATCGACTCCGCCCGACATGGCGACGACGATGCGCTTGCCCGACAGATCGGGACCCAGTTGGAAATCGGTTTCGATCATTGCTTGTGCCGCGCTCAATAGGGATGCCGGCCCGCTTTGCCTAGGGAACGCCCGCGCCGTGCGAGGTTAAGCTCCCGCGAACGCCGTCTTTACCGACCTTTAGGGCAAAGTGGGTAGACCCTCGATTCTGTTGAAACGCGGGTGAGTAAAGCGTGGACCTGAGTTATCTGAGATTCGATCACGATGCGTCGGTCGCGGTGTTGCCACCCGACCTGGCCGTGCTGATGGTCGGCATCTCGGCGCGCCAGGCGGCGAGCCCCACCGCGCTGATCCAGACTCGGCAATTTCCGCGAGTGATTGAATCCTCGGCCTTCTTCCCATCCTCCGGCGCGTTCGACGCGCAAGTCGCCGCGCGGATCGCGGATTGGGGCCAAGAATGAAGGGCGTGTTTACCTAGACGCTTCAAACGATGTTCAAGTCCGGCCGCTAACGGTCGTTTTAGCCAAAGTGAGTGGGGGCCCCCCGCCCCAATCGAGGTAGTGAATGATTGAGAACCAGAAAATACGCCCTGCAAAGGTGATCGGCCCCCTCGGGGAACCGCTGACTCTCGAGACGCTGCCTCCGGCGGACACGACACGCTGGGTCGTGCGCCGCAAGGCCGAGGTCGTGGCGGCAGTCAATGGCGGCCTGCTGAGCGTCGACGAAGTGTGCGACCGGTACAATCTCACGGTCGAGGAATTCGCCGGCTGGCAGCGCGCGATCGATCGTTCGGGCATGCCCGGACTGCGCGTGACGCGCATTCAGCATTACAAGAGCCTCTACGAGCGTCAGCAGAAATACTGACGCTCCCCTCCCGTTTCAAAACGGGGGCGGAACATATATTCCCTCTGAAGAGTCGTAACCCCAAGACCGACCGCATCGGATCGCGTCGAATAGGAGGGTTGCGATGTACTGGATTCTTTTGATCGTCATCGGAGGCGTGATCGGCTGGCTGGCCAGTATCGTCATGCGCACCGATGCCCAGCAGGGCCTTATTCTCAATATCGTCGTCGGCATCGTCGGGTCGTTCATCGGCAATTATCTGCTGGGCCCGCTCTTCCCCGGCAGCGGATCGATCGCCAGCTGGCCGCCGTCGATCGGCGCACTGGTCGCCGCATTCGTCGGTGCGGTAGTCCTGCTGCTCATTCTCAACCTTATCAACCGCGGTCGCGCACGATAACCGGCGGGAGATCGGCACATGCTTGAGAACATCATCATCTGGCTGGTCGTCGGCGGCCTCGCGGGTTGGCTGGCCAGCCTGGTCGTGCGCGGCGGAGGATCCGGAATCGTCGTCAATATCGTCGTTGGCATCATCGGCGCGGTCATCGCCGGATGGCTGTTCGGCGCCGACATCAATCAGGCGATCACGATCACTACGTTCATCTATTCGGTAGTCGGCGCGATCATCCTGCTGGCGATCCTCGCGTTGATCAACCGCGGTCGGTTTCGCTAGCATCGCAAGAAACAGGCTGGTGACGGCAATAGAAGGGCCGCTCCCGCGTCGGGAGCGGCCCCCTTTTTTTCACTTGAGCAGGAAACGCACCGTGATTGTTACGGTGACGTCGCTCTCGCCCGGCATCACCTGGGTATCCGCGGCCTTGGCGGCAGCCATGCGATAGACCGGCATCGGCGGCGGCGGTCCGGCAATCTCCCCTCCTTCGGCGATCGTCAGGATGCGCGATACCGACAGGCCCGCCGCTTTGGCATAAAGCTGCGCGCGCGCCTGGGCACGCTTGACCGCGTCGACTCGCGCTTCGTCGAGCGCCGCATCGGGCTGGTCGAGCGAGAGATTGGGCCCGTCGATCTGATTGGCGCCTTGCGCCACCAACGCGTCGAGAATCTGGCCGGACTTGGCGATGTCGCGGAAGCGGATCGAGACAGTATTGGTCGCCTGATAGCCGGTGATGACCGGCGGCTTGTTGTCCTCGTAGCGATATTGCGGTTGCAGCGAGACATTGGCGGTTGCGATATCGCGCGGCTGGATGCCCGCTCGCTTCAACGCCGACAGGACGGCGCTCATGCGATTGGCGTTGTCCGACAGCGCCGCCGCTGCGGTCGCCGCTTGGGTGACGACGCCGGCGCGAATCGTCGCAAGATCGGGCACGCGTGTGGTCTTGCCGGTTGCGGTGACGTCGAGCAGTGTCCCGTCCGGGATCATCGCAGGAGCGACGGGCATCGTCTGAGCGAGCGCGGGAGCGACCGCGATCGATGACAGGGTAATGACGGCGGCAGTGGCAAGCAAACGCATATGTCCTCCAGACATGACAGATTATTCCGTCCTCGGCGGCCGTGCCACAGGGCGGACTACGCAAACCTGAACGAGGCCGCGGCCTTACGCGAACCCACTATACGCGGCGATTGACCACCAGCCGGTACAAAGCGAGCAGCACGATCGCGCCGGCGGTTGCCGCGGCGTAATTCTGCCAGCCGCCGACCAAGGTCCAGTTCATCGTCTGCGCGACAAAACCGGCCAGCAAGGCGCCGGCGATGCCGATCAATATCGTGACGATGAACCCGCCGGGATCCTTGCCCGGCATGACGAACTTGCCCAATACGCCGGCGACAAGGCCGATCAGCAGCCATCCTAGAATCGATCTTTCGGGCATCGAACTTCCCTCCTCTCCGCCTTTTTTATCGGCGGTACCGTATCGTCCGCCCAAAGCACCGGAAAATGCAACCGTTTCCGACACGAAATATCGTTACCGATTGCGATTCGGGGCCGAAAAGGACATTATAAAAGTAGCGCACCGAGCCTCTTGAGGTCGGTGCTTTATTTCTATAATACAGTTCCAACGGGGGCCCTGATGGTGCCTCAATGACAGGGCACATGGGGATCGTGGCTGACATGAATTACGAGTCGAGCGGCATGTACGCGCTCACCGACGAAACCGCGACGCCGCGGCGTCGCTGGCTGATCCTGGCCGGTGTTGCCGCGATCATCGTCGTGCTGATCGCCGCTTTCTTCATGATGCGTCCGGCCGCCAAGCCCGCAGCGGGGACCGGCGGCACGACCGCCAGCGGCGCGCCCGCGGACCAGATGCCGACCGTGTCGGTGGGGTCGCCGGGAAGCAACTCGGTCGATCGCATGGTGTCGGCGACGGGATCGCTCGCCGCGCGGGTCGATATGCCCGTCGGCGTCGCCGGCGAAGGCGGCCGGGTGACCGCAGTGCTGGTACAGCCGGGCCAATGGGTCGCCGCGGGCCAGACCCTCGCGACCGTCGACCGCTCGGTCCAGGTGCAGACCGCCAGCAGCCTTGCCGCCTCGATCGCGGTGGCCAAGTCGGATGCCGATATCGCCCTCAGCGAATATAACCGCGCCAAGGCGCTGGTCGACCGTGGCTTCATCTCCAAGGCCGATCTCGAACGCAAAGGGGCGACGCTCGCGGCGGCCAATGCCCGGGTGAAGGTCGCACAGGCCCAGCTCGCCGAGACGCAGGCACGCAACGGACGGCTCGATATCCGCGCTCCGGCCGCCGGCCTGGTGCTGGCGCGCATGGTCGAACCCGGCCAGATCGTCAGCTCGGGCTCGGGCACGCTGTTCCGCATGGCCAAGGGTGGCGAAATGGAACTCAGGGCCGAAGTGGCCGAGGGCGACATCAAGGGTATCTCGGTCGGCTCGCGCGCCCAGGTGACGCCGGTCGGCGGCAGCCAGGCGTTCGCCGGCCAGGTGTGGCAGCTGCCCCCAGTCATCGATCCGCAGTCTCGCCGCGGTATCGTCCGTATCGCGATCCCGTTCGACGCCACGTTGCGCCCTGGCGGCTTCGCCGCGGCGACGATCTATGGCGGCGCGAACACGTCGCCGATCCTGCCGAACTCGGCGATCCAGACCGACGCCTCCGGCAATTTCGTCTATATCCTGGGCAAGGACGACAAGGTCGAGCGCCGCGCGATCAAGACCGGCGAAGTCACCGATCGCGGCGTCGCGATCGTTCAGGGCCTGACCGGCAATGAGCGCGTGGTATTGTCGGCGGGCGCGTTCCTGAGCCCCGGCCAGAAGGTCAAGCCACAACTGCGCAAGCTTTGAAGAGGACGTTCGCATGAGCTTCCGCAACATATCCGCCTGGTCGATCCGCAACCCGGTCCCCAGCCTCGTCCTGTTCTTCATGCTGACGGTAGCCGGCCTGGTCAGCTTCTTCACGATGCAGGTCAACAACGATCCGGACATCGATTTTCCGATCGTGATCGTCTCGGTCAGCCAGCCGGGCGCCGCGCCGACCGAGCTCGAAAACCAAGTCACGCAGAAGGTCGAGGCCGCAGTCCGCAGTCTGTCGGGAATCGACGAGATCAACTCGAACGTGACCGAGGGCAATTCGGTCACCATCGTCCAGCTCGACATCGGCACGCCGATCGACCGCGCGGTCGAGGATGTGCGCAGCGCGCTGCAGCAGATTCGCGGCAATTTGCCCGACGGTATCCTCGAGCCGCAAGTCGAACGCGCCAACACCACCGGCAACGATCTCGCCAATTATGCGGCAATCTCGACCGACATGACGATCGAGCAGCTGAGCTGGTACATCGACAATACCGTCACCAAGGAATTGCAATCGGTGTCGGGCATGGCGACGGTCGAGCGCAATGGCGGCGTCAGCCGCGAGATCCGCGTCAAGCTCGATCCCGACAAGCTGCAATCGCTTGGCCTGACCGCCAGCCAGGTCAACGCCCAGCTGCGCCAGGTCAACATGAACGCCGCGGGCGGCCGCGCCGAGATTGCGGGCTCCGAACAGACCGTACGCGTGCTCGGCAACGCCAAGGACGCCTATGCGCTCGGCCAGACGCAGATTTCGGTCGGCGGCGGCCGCATGGTGCGCCTGACCGACATCGCCACCGTGGTCGACCAGTTCGCCGAGCAGCGCTCGGCGTCGCAGCTCAACGGCGCGCAGGTCATCTCGTTCGACTTCCAGCGCGCCAAGGGCGCGTCGGACGTCACCGTGTTCCATGGCGCGGAGAAGAAGCTCGCCGACCTCGAGAAGAAGAATCCCAAGGTCAAGTTCAAGCTGATCTTCAACAATGTCCAATATGCCGAGATGCAATATCATTCGGCGATGGAGGCGATGTACGAAGGTGCGGGTCTGGCCGTCCTCGTCGTGTTCCTCTTCCTGCGCGACTGGCGCGCGACCGCGATCTCGGCGCTGGCCATCCCGCTATCGGCGATCCCGACCTTCTTCGTGATGCAGCAATTGGGCTTCACGCTCAATCAGATGACCTTGCTCGCGCTGAGCCTGGTGGCCGGCGTGCTGGTCGACGACGCGATCGTCGAGATCGAGAACATCGTCCGACACATGCGCATGGGCAAGACCGCCTATCAGGCGTCGATCGACGCCGCGGACGAGATCGGTCTCGCGGTGCTCGCCACCACCATGTCGATCGTCGCGGTGTTCCTGCCGGTCGGCCTGATGCCCGGCGTGTCGGGCCAGTTCTTCAAGAATTTCGGCCTGACCGTCGTCGCCTCGGTGCTGATGTCGCTGGCCGTCGCGCGCTTGCTGACGCCGATGATCGCGGCCTATTTCCTCAAGGCCAAGGGCCATGCCTCGCATGGCGAAGGCCGGATGATGAACTGGTATATGGCGGCACTGCGCTGGACGTTGCGCCATCGCTGGTCGTCGATCGTCGGGGGCGCCGTGGCGCTGGCGATGACGGTATTCTTCTTCGCCATCCTGCCGCAGTCGTTCCAGCCCGATCAGGATCAGGACGCGTCGACAGCGAGCATCGAAATGGTGCCCGGTACGACCCTGGCCCAGACTCAGGCGGTGGTCGACAAGGTCGCGGCCCTGCTCCAGAAGCAGCCGCAGGTCGAGGACGTCTATTCGCGCGCGTTCGTCGGTAACGGCCGCGTCACCGCGATCTTCAAGAAGGACAAGGATCTCAAGAGCGTCAAGTTCGAGCGCCAGCTAGCGCCGCAATTGGCCGCCATCCCCGACGCGCGAGTCTCGTTCCGCTCGCAACAGGGCTGGGGATCGAGCGGCCGCGACATCACCATCGTGTTGGGCGGCGACGACCCGAAATTGCTGACCTCGACCGCGCAGACGATCGTGCAGCAGCTGTCGAAGCTGAAATCGGTCACTGCGCCGCGCATTCAGGGCGACCTGCAACAGCCCGAGCTGGTGGTCAGCCCGCGGTTCGATCTCGCCGCCAATCTGGGCGTGACTACCCAGGCGCTGTCGAGTGCGGTGCGCCTCGCGACCTTGGGCGACATCGACCAGAACAAGGCGAAATTCTCACTCAGCGATCGTCAGGTTCCGATCACCGTCGCGCTCGAACAATCGTCGCGTGCGCGGATGTCGACGATCGAGAACATCCCGGTATCGACGATCAACGGTGGCTCGGTACCGCTGTCGACCGTCGCCGATATCGGCTTCGGCGCCAGCCCGTCGAAGATCGAGCGCGTCCAGTTGCAGCGCCAGCTGACGATCGGCGCCGATTTGGGGCTCAATCCCAAGACCGGCAAGCCGTTGGTATCGAGTGAGGCGTGGAAGGAAATCAACGCGCTGCCGATCATGCAGCATTTGCCCAACGGCGTGCAGCAGCTGACGCTCGGCCAGGCCAAGTGGCAGGCCGAGATGATCAAGAACTTCCTGGTCGCGGTGGTGGCCGGCGTGTTCCTGGTGTTCGCGGTGCTGGTGCTGCTCTATCGCCGCGTCCTGCCGCCGTTCGTCAACATGGGCTCGCTGCTGCTGGCGCCGCTGGGCGGGTTGATCGCCTTGTGGATCGCCGGCCAGCCGATCTCGATGCCGGTCTATATCGGCTTGCTGATGCTGATCGGCATCGTCGCCAAGAACTCGATCCTGCTGATCGACTTCGCGCTGGAAGAGATGAGCAAGGGCGTGCCCAGCCTGGCCGCGATCGAGGATGCCGGTCACAAGCGCGCACAGCCGATCGTCATGACCACGGTCGCGATGGTCGCGGGCATGGTGCCGACCGCGGTGTCGCTGTCGGGCGATGCGTCATGGCGCGCGCCGATGGGCATCGTCGTGATCGGCGGGTTGATCCTGTCGACCGTGCTGACGCTGTTGATCGTGCCGGCCAGCTTCAGCCTGGCGATCGGGATCGAGGAATGGGCCGGGCCGTGGCTGCGCCGCGTGTTGCTGACCTATCGTCCCGGCGACGATAGCCGGCCGATACTCGCGCATCCCGACGCGCCCAAGCCGATCGGCTACGACCATGGCGAACAGGGGCCGCAACCGGCCGAATAACGACCGAACGCAAAAGGGAGCTTGAACAATCCCGGCTTTGGGGGATTGTTTCGGGTATGAAGCTGGCGCGACTGTCCGTTCCCGGCCCGACGGCCGCGCCCCCTGCCCTCAGGCGGATGCGGCTGGTCGCGACCGCTTTATTGGTGGCGATGGCCGCTTTGTACCTGGTCGCGCGCGCGTTGGGCGATCTCCACCCTGTTTGGGGATTCGTCCGTGCCTTTGCCGAGGCGGCGATGGTCGGCGGCCTGGCAGACTGGTTCGCGGTCACAGCGTTATTCCGCCACCCGCTCGGCTTGCCGATCCCGCACACCGCGATCGTGCCGAGGAACAAGGACCGGATCGGCGACACGCTCGCGCAATTCCTGCGCGATAATTTCCTGATCCCGCGCGTCGTCGCGCGACGCATGCAGCGCGTGGACGTCGCCGGTGCCGCTGGCCGCTGGCTCGCCAGTCCCAAGGGAGCAAGCGAAGGCCGGCTGAGGCGCGGCGCGTCCCGCCTGGCTGCCGACATGCTCGAATCGCTCGACCAGGAACGCCTCGGCGGGATGGTGCGGACAACCTTGGCGCAGCGCCTGCGTTCGCTCAAGATCTCGCCGTTGCTGGGCAACGCCCTGAGCACCGCCATCGCCGACAACCGCCACGTGCCCCTGCTCGACGGGATCATCAAATGGGCGGCCAAAGTATTGTCGGCCAACGAGCCGGTGATCCGCGCGATGGTACATGAGCGTGCCGGATCGCTGATGCGCTGGACCGGGCTCGACGAGACCTTGGCCAACAAGATCATCGCCGGGCTCGACGGCATGATCCAGGACATGGCGTCGCAACCTGACCACCCGCTGCGCGCCAAGGCCGAGGAAGGGCTCGCGCAGCTCGCGCATGACCTGCAATTCGATCCGACGATGCGCGAGCGGGTCGAGGGATTCAAGGCGGAGATGCTCGACAATCCGGCGCTGTCGGACTGGTGGCAGGGCATCTGGGAACAGATGCGCGGCGCGATGCTGAAAATCGCGCGCGATCCCGATGCGATGATGGCCGGGCGGTTCGGCGAGGCACTGCACCAGCTCGGTACGACGCTGCAGGAGGATCCCGAGCTCGCCAGCACGATCAACCGTTTCGCGCGCCGCGCCGCGGTCGGCACCGCGGCCGATTATGGCGACGCGATCGTGCGGCTGGTGTCGGAAACGGTGCGTGGGTGGGACGCGCAGACGATCACGCGACGGCTGGAAAACGCGGTGGGACGCGACCTGCAATATATCCGGATCAACGGCACATTGGTCGGCGGACTGGTCGGGCTCGTGATCCACGCTGTGGATGTGCTTCTTTAGGCGTCGGAACTCCCCTCTCGCCAAGCGAGAGCCGACTCTATCGCCAGCGCAGCACGTCCCAACCCTTCTCCCGGGCCAGCGCGAGCAACGGCGCGTGCGGATTGACCGCGAAGGCCTCGTCCGCCCAGTCGAGCGTCGGCGCGTCGGACACGTGATCCGAATAGAAACGGACATGCGCGTCGGCGCGCGCGATCCCCTCGCGCGCCATCCACGCCTCGATCATGCGAAGCTTGGCGTCGCCATAGCAATTCTCGCCCGCGATACGCGGCCGCAGACGACCATGTTCGAGCGTTGACGGCGTGGCGATGACGTCGGTGATGCCCAAGGCAGCGGCAATCGGACGGACGTAGAAATCATAGGAGGCGGTCGCCATCACCACGCGATAGCCGGCTGCACGATCGGCCGCGATTCGCGCGCGCGCATCGTCCCACACCTTCCCGGTGACGATGTTGGCGGCGAAGCGCCCGGCGACACGGTCGACCGCTGCGGTTGCCGCCCCCTGCCCCATCACCAGCCGCTGGGTCATTTCCTTCAACCGCGCGCGATCGATGCGCTTGCCGAGATAAAGCGCCGCCGGCGCGGCGCTGGCGGCCAGCGCCGCGAACCGCCACGGCCGCCGCCTGGCCCAGGCGCGGAGGAACGGCATCCAGGTCGGCGATCGGGTGATCGTCTTGTCCATGTCGTAAATGGCGAGCCGTTGCATCCTTTTGCCTTAGCCGCGATTTCGGCAAGCTGAAACGGTCCGCCGCTTCTGCCCGACCGCACCTGAGCAAGGCTGGAATATCCTACCGCTTGCGATCGTCGCGCACCGCATAGGATAAGGTCGCGGTGCCGTTCGCGGGAATGATGGTCGTCCAGAAAGAGGCACCGTCCTTCCTCCCCAGCCGACTGCTCGACCGTGCCATCTTCTCGTAGTCAGAGAGATGGATCTTGGCCTCATAGGTCACCGGCCAGGGCTGGTCGTTGGTGACGGTCAGCGCGTAGGTGGTGGTGCGGTCGTTGGGGCGGCGGCGCGTTCCCACCACGCGCGCCGACACGCTTTGCGGCCGGCCCATGCGGAATTCGATCAGTTCGTCCACGGCCTTGTCGTCGATCGCCGATTCGCCGACCAGCAGCATCTGTCCGCCCACGTCGCTGAAGACCGCGGCCTTGCCCGCCGGCATCGCGGCGCCGAGCCCGTTCGCGGCATTGTTCTTGCCGCGCAGCAGCAAAGCCGTCTGCGTATTCTCGCGCACGATATCGCTGACATAGACCGGCGCGAGTTTGACGCCGGGCTTGTTCATCAGCCCAACCTGCTTCTGCGATTGCGAGGCGACGGTGACACGGGCGGGAAAACGATAGAGTTTGAGGTCGCCGAGCGCCTCGACCGTCGCCACCTTGGTATCGGCCATGAATCCGGCGCGATTGGCGGTGACCACCAGGTCCATCGCTTCTGGTGCCGGCGGTGGCGGTGGTGGTGGTGGCGCCATCATCGGAGGAACCGGCAAGGAATCGGCTGAATAGCGTTCCAGATCATATTCCGGGAGCGGCCAGCATTGCAGCGGCAGGTAGCTCGCCGAGACGAAATTGCGCGGGCCGTAATTGCTGTTCGCGGTGCGGTTGATCTTGCCCGCGACGACTTGGGTATCGGCGTCGACGAAGCTGGTGACGTCGGTCGACGCCAGCGTGATCCATGCGAACAGATCGGCGCTTTGCCCGTCCTTGTGCATCGCGATGACATAATCCGCCTGCCAGTCGAACCCGCCCGATAGATAGGACAAGGTCAGCGTCACCTGGCGTTCGACCTTGGCCGTCGTCTTCACCGACAATGTCGGCTTGGCCGACAAGCCTTCGGGCACGCCGTCATAGACGATCGCTTCGGGCAGGCCGGAACATTTGAGGTCGCCATAGGCGCCGCCGAACTGGAGTACCGCTGCTCCCGCCGACGACGACCGCAGCGTCGCCTGCAGCAATGTCACCTTGCCCGTCGCGGGATTGGTACGGCGGACGAGGACGCGACGGCCCAGCGCACGGTCGAACAGCGAGCGCGGCGACAGCAGATTGGCGTCGAGATTCTTCTCCTCGACCCCGTCGGGCAGCCCGAACACCAAGGCGCTTTCGGGCAGGATGTTGCCCGCGACGCCTTCGAACCGGATCACCGCGGGCCCGGCGGGGATGGTCACCGTGCGCGTCTCGGTGATCAGCGCGAAGCCCTGCGGATAGGAGCGATTGATCGCGCTTTGCGTGTCGCGATTGGGGTCGCGATAGAGCGTGACCGACACCTTGTCGGGACCAGCGGACGTGACAACCGTCTGTGCGCGCGCCGGCACGACGCCGGCCAGCACGAACAGCAACAGCAAGGCGGCGCGCATCGCGCGGATCCCGCCGTCAGTACCTGGTGTCGAACGCGACGGTCAGCACGGTCGACCCGTTGGCCGGCACCGTCACATGCCACAGCCGCTCGTCGAGCGACCGTTGCTCGCCCTTGATCGATTCGCTCGAGACGCGCGTGTCGTGCCAATATGTACGATCGAGCCCGGCCTGGACCAGGTCGACGGTGACCTGTTCGGGCCGCGCATTGGTCACCGTGTAGCTCATCGTCGTCCGCCAATAGGTGACTTCGTCCTCGCGCTCGACCGTGGTCGGCTTTCCGCCATCGATCGAGATGCGGAATTTCTCGGTCCGCTCCCATTCGCCGCTGTTGATCTTCTCACGCTTGTCGACCGCCGGCTTGACCTTGACGTCGAACGCCTCGCCAGTGCGGATCGCCAGCGTCGAACCCATCGGCGTGTGGTCGATCCGGTTCTCGCCGATGAATTGCGGCTGGCCCTTGGCGTCTCGGATATAGACCCGAACCGTGCCCGCGGGCAGCGCGTCGCCCAACCCACCATCCTTCGAGCTCGAGAAGCTCAGCACGGTGGCGGCGCTGACCGGGTCGCTCGACGATCCGTACCAGTCGTTGCGATATTGATAGAGCTTCTTCGCCGGCACGCCGCCGACCGACAGGAAGCTGACCTGCTTCTGCTGGTTGGGCGCGATAGTGATGCGGTGCCCGACCGGATAGAGGTAGAAATCGCCCAGCCGCGCCCGCCTGGCGTTCTCGGTGCCCGGAAGGGTTCCGGGGGCCATGCCGGCATTGCCCCCGCGCCCCTGCCCCGGTGCGCCCGCGACCAGCATTGTATCGGCGTTGGTGAAGGCGACATTGTTATCGTTGCGGAGCGTCACCCAGCCCTGAACGTCGATCGTGCTCTTCGCCTCATCGAACAAGGCGACATAATCAGCGTTCCAGCCGAGCCCGGTGGTCAAATAGCTGAGCGTCGCCGGCCGCGTACCGCCACCGCTGGCGTCGAGCGAGATCGACAGGGTCGGCCGCGCGCGCAGATTGGGCGGCAGCGAATCGTAGACCACGCGCACCGGCAACCCGTCGTCGCGCAACACCTCGATAGTGTTGCCAATCTGGAGCACGACGCCGCCATTGGTCGCCAGCACCTTGGCGCGCTCGCGCGTCTCGGCACCGGTCGCCGGATTGGTGCGGACGAGCGTGATGGTCTGTCCCACCGCTTTCTGGATCAGCGCGCTCGGCGACAACAGGTCATAGTCGAAATTCTGCTCGACGATCGACGCGCCATCGACCGACAACCGCACCGTCTCGGGCCTGATGCGGTCGGAGACGTCAGGGAATTCCTGGCGATTGACGCCATTGGCCAGGGTCAGCCGCCGCGTATCCTGGATCAGCGCCAGGTCGTTATTGTAGATGGTGACCGAGACGTCGCCCTGCGCCGAGGGCTGGGGCGCGGTCTGCGCCAACGCGGCGCCCGGCGCCAGCAACAGGACCGAAACCGCCAGTGCGCGCATCTTCATCCCCTTGTCTTGTTTGGGACGAAGCTAGCGTGTTGGGCGGTGAACGGAAGCTGAAAGATTAGGGATACCCCACGGCATCGTGTTTATTTCGGGGTGGTCGCGGAGGTTGGTTAGCCGTCCGGCAGGTTTTGGGTCAGCTTGGCAAACAGCAAGCGGCCGGCCATTAGATCGTAAAAGCCGATACCGCAGTCGGGGATGCTTACGAGTGCTCGAAACAATCATCTCATACGAAGGCAGTCTGCGTTGCCGGTCGGAGCACGCAGAATCGGGAGCGATTGTTCTTACCGACGCACCCAAGGACAATCACGGGCGGGGGGAGAGCTTCTCGCCAAGCGAGTTGCTGTCCTTGTCTTTAGGAAGCTGCATTCTCAGCATCATGGGCATCGCGGCTCGCTCGATGGACACCGATATCGTTGGTGCAACCGCAACCGTTACGAAGGAGATGGCTAATGCCCCTCGACGGATCGCTCGCATCGCGGTGAATGTTCGCGTCCCCGGTAACTTCGACGAACGACAGCGGACCAAATTGGAAGCAGCGGCCCATGCCTGCCCTGTCCATAACGTGCTTGGAATAGATGCGCCGATCACGATCGACTGGATAGGCTAACCCGGACTCAGCGGCAGCTTGCAGGTGTCGCGGCCGGAGTTCGCAACGGCCGGCATTGGGTCGATAGCTGCATTCACAGACACTGCTCGCGGCATGTCCTCCCGAAAAACAAAACGCCCGGCCGAACGAGCCGGCCGGGCATTCCATTCCATCATCCCAGCGACCGCTGGGATCTCAGGCAATCATGATACTGTCCGAGGCCCCAGCTTTCGCTGGGGCGACGGCTGTCATTCGGCGGCGTCGGCGGCCGGTTCCGCAGCGCGCGGCGTGCGGCGGCGGCGCGGCTTGGGGGCCACTTCTTCTTCGCCTTCGGTACCGGCGGAAATGCCGAGCGATGGCGGCAGCAGCGACGCGTCGAACGTCTCGCCTTCGGTCGCCTCGACTGCGCGCGGCTCGCGGCGCGGGCGAAGGCCACGGCGCGACGGGCGCTCGGGACGGTCCTCGACCGGCGCGGCGACCTCGGCCACTTCGACGTTATTCACGTCGTCGGTGTCGTTCTCGGCATAGCCGTTCACGTTGCCGTTGGCGCCATTGGCGTTGGCATTGCCGTTATAGCGGTTGCCCCGGTCCTCGCGGAATTCGCGATTGCCGCGGTCCTCACGGTTACCGCGGTCGTCGCGATTGCCACGATCGTCGCGGTTGCGGCTCTCTCGGCGCGGCTCGGCCTGGATCTCGCGGCGTGGCTCCTGGGTCTCGCCCTCGGCGCCATCCTCCTCGTAACCCTCATCCTCATCATCGAACGCGTCCTCTCGGCCGCGGCGCTGCTGAGCCTGGTTCGGGTTCTGCTCTTCGAAGCGGTTGCGATTCTCGGCGAGCACGCGGAAATAGTGATCCGCGAACTGCAGATAATATTCGGTGTTGACGCGGTCGCCCTGACGTTGCGCCTCGGCGGCGAGCGTCTTGTACTTCTCGAAGAGCTGGTTCGCATTGCCCCGCGCGCGGTTGTCGATGCGGTTCCCATTGTTGCCGTTGGGGTTACCGCCGCCACCCTGGCGCTGGCCACCACGGCCGCGACGGCGGCCGGCCTGACGATTTATGTTCAAAGTCCTGTGGTCCTTGTGTTCAAAACAAACCCGGCCTTGCTCCAAGAGGATGCAAATCCCACGCGCCATCCGCGCCGAGCCCGAAACGTGGGTGGAGGCGCGAAAGGCCTGTCATGGCCGCCGGACGAGCGGCCTAATGACGATGGATTGGGCAGGCCCGCGATTTCAACGACTTGTCGATTGAGATCGTCTGCCCCTTCGCGCTCAATAGCGGGTGCGGGGCGTTTGTCCAAGAAGAAATATGTAACTGGAGTGTGTCATTTTCAAGGTGTGGCGATGACGCATCTGTCGCGCCCGGCAAGATCGCGGCGAACCGCGACCTTCAGCCCCTGCGCGGTCAGCAGTGCGGAAACCGCTTTGGCCTGGGTAGCGCCGATCTCGATCGCTGCCATGCCACCCGGCGCGATCAGGCGCGGGAGCTGGGTAGCGATGATGCGATAATCGTCCAGGCCGTCGGGGCCGGCGAACAACGCCGCGCCAGGCTCGTGCTCACGCACCTCCGCCGGAAGCGATTCGTCGGCGGCGATATAGGGCGGGTTGCAGAGGACCAGGTCGAAATCCCCCGCGACTCCGTCGGCCCAGTTGCCGAGGCGGAACGAGGCGCGATCCGCCAAATCGAGTAACTTGGCGTTGCGCAGGGCATACTCGATCGCCACCGCCGAGGCATCGACCCCCAACCCCTGCGCGCTGGGCCATTGCGCCAGCGCGGCGAGCAAAAGCGTTCCGGGCCCCGTTCCTAGATCCAGGATCGTCGTTGGTGCCCGGCCGACGAAATGCTCGATCGCCGCTTCGATCAGCGTCTCGCTGTCGGGGCGCGGGATGAGGACGCCGGGACCGACCGTCAGGCCGATCGTCCAGAAATCGCGCGTGCCGGTAATATAGGCGACGGGCTCGTGCGTGAGGCGCCGGTCGATCAGTAGCTCGAAGCTGGCGGGCGTCGGGTCGTCGAGATGGCGGAGCAGCAATTGCTCGCGCGTCGTGCCGAGCGCGTGGGCCATCAGCAGTTCGGCATCCAGACGCGGGGTGTCGGAGACGGCGGTAAGGTACTGATTCGCCGCAGCGAGGGCTACTCTAACTCCCCTCCCGCTCGCGGGAGGGGTTGGGGGAGGGCGTGTCACAGCTGATCGGGAGGAAACATGCCCTCCCCTAACCCCTCCCGTAAACGGGAGGGGGATTTATGCATCGAGGCTCGCCAGGCGTTCGGCCTCGTCCTCGGCGATCAGCGCGCCGATCAGTTCGTCCATATCGCCTTCGAGAATTTCCGGCAGGCGATGCAAGGTCAGGTTGATGCGGTGGTCGGTCACCCGGCCTTGCGGGAAATTATACGTCCGGATGCGCTCCGAACGGTCCCCCGACCCGACCATCGCCTTGCGCGTCCCCGAGCGCTCGGCCGCCAGCCGCTCGCGCTCGGCCTCGTAGAGCCGCGTGCGCAGCACCTTGAGCGCCTTGGCCTTGTTCTTGTGTTGCGACTTCTCGTCCTGCTGGATCACCACCAGCCCGGTCGGCAAATGGGTAATGCGCACCGCGGAGTCGGTGGTGTTGACCGACTGGCCGCCCGGACCCGACGAGCGATAGACGTCGATGCGCAGATCCCTCGCCTCGTCGATCTGGACGTCGACATCTTCGGCCTCGGGTAGCACCGCGACGGTCGCCGCCGACGTGTGGATGCGTCCGCCGCTTTCGGTCACCGGTACGCGCTGGACGCGGTGGACGCCGCTTTCGAACTTCAGCTTGGCGAACACGCCCTTGCCCTCGACCGAGGCGACGACTTCCTTGAACCCGCCCGCTTCGGAGGTCGAGGCGGAGATCAGTTCGACCCGCCAGCCCTGCCCTTCGGCATAACGCTGGTACATGCGGAACAGGTCGCCGGCGAACAAAGACGCTTCGTCACCGCCGGTGCCGGCGCGGATTTCGAGCATCGCCGCACGTTCGTCGGCGGCGTCACGCGGTAACAGCGACAGCGCGAGCGCGCGTTCGGCCTGGGGCAATGTCGCGCGGATCTCCTCGATCTCCTCGCGCGCCATCGCCTTCAACTCGCCGTCGGCGGCATCGTCCTCGGCCATATGGCTCAAGGTCGCGAGTTCGGCGCGCAGCCGCCGTACTTCGCCCGCGGCCTTCGCCACCGGCTCGATCTCGGCATATTCCTTCGACACCTGGACGAAGCGCTCGCCCGACAGATCGCCGGTCGCCATCAGCGCCGACAACTCGTCACGCCGAGCCTCGATTTGCGCGATCCGTTCGGGGGAGATGGAGGTCATGCCGTTTGCGGACCGGCGGAGAAACCACCGGGAGCGAAGACGCTCCATCCTTCCATCTCGCCACGGCCGTGCCGGGCAAGACCGCCGCGGATATGATCGCCGATGGCATCAAGTGCGACTTCCTGCTGCGTCCCGTCGATCAGATCTTTGATCGATCCGACGCCTTTAGCGAGTTCGTCGTCGCCCAGGATCACCGCGAAGGCCGCATCCATCGCATTGGCCTTGGCCAGCCGTCTTTTCATATTGCCTTTGTACGCCATGTCGACGGCCAGACCGAACCGGCGCAGGTCGGCCAGCAAAGTCACCGCTTGAGCTTCAGCTGCCTCTCCCATCGGCACGATCACGGCGTCGATCCGTTCGGCTTTGGGTTCCGCGAGCAACATCGCCAACCGCTCGACGCCGGCTGCCCAACCGACGCCCGGCGTGGCTGGCCCACCCAGTGACTCGATCAGACCATCATAGCGGCCGCCCGCAAGCACCGTGCCCTGCGCGCCCAGTCGGTCGGTGACGAACTCGAATGCGGTGTGGCGGTAATAATCGAGCCCGCGCACCAGCCGGCCGTTGCGCGTCCATTTGACGCCCGCCGCATCGAGACCCTTGGTCACCTTTTCGAAGAAGGCGCCCGCCTCGCTCGTCAGATACGCATCGATGTCCGGCGCGGCATCGGCGATCGCGCGATCTCGCGGATCCTTGCTGTCCAGGATGCGCATCGGGTTCTTGTCGAGCCGGACCAGACTGTCTTCCGACAGCTCGCCGCGATGCTTCTCGAAATGGGCGACCAGCGCGGCGCGCCAGGCATCGCGCGTCTCGGCGTCGCCCAAGGTGTTGAGCTGCAGCGTCACGCCGTCGGCGATGCCCAGTTCATGGAGCAACTGGTCGGCAAAGGCGAGCAGTTCGACATCTGCCGCCGGCTCGGCCGCGCCGATCACCTCGGCATCGATCTGGTGAAACTGGCGGTAACGCCCTTTTTGCGGGCGCTCGTAGCGGAACAGCGGACCAGACGTGACCAATTTCAGCGGCGTATATTGCTGCCATCCGTTGGTCAGATACGCGCGGCACACGCCCGCGGTGAATTCGGGACGGAGGGTCAGCGAATCCCCGCCGCGATCCTCGAACGTGTACATTTCCTTGGAAACGACGTCGGTGGTCTCGCCGATCGATCGGGCGAAGACCTGGGTATCCTCGAACACGGGCAGGTCGACGCGCTGGAAAGCGTAGAGCCGACGGACGTGATCGAACGCCTCGAGCACGCGCGCGAAGCGCCGCTGTTCGTCGCCGAAAATGTCCTGGGTGCCTCTGATCGGCCGGGGTGTCTCGATACGCGCCATGTTGGCGGCGCTCTCTAGTAGAGGCGGGCGGCCTACGCTAGCGTTTCGTCATGGCGAACATGCATCTCGGTCACCGGCTCGCGCCTCCCCGCTTCATCGCGTTTGTCGCGATCTTCGTTGTGGGCCTGTTCGTGACGATCCCCGCCCAGGGTTACGGACGAGGCGCGATGATCGCGTTCGATATCGCCGCTGGCATCTTTCTGATCTCGATCATCCCGTTGTTCGCACGCGGTACCGCCGAGCAGATGCGCGCCGCCGCGCAGCGCAATGACGCCAATCGCGCCTTCCTGTTGCTGCTCACCGTCGTGACGTCGATCATCATCATGGTCTCGGTGGTCACCGAAAAGCTCGAAAAGGCGACGCCTTTCATCATCGTGCTGGTGCTGGTGTCGCTGGTGCTCGCCTGGACCTTTTCCAATATGATCTACGCCCTTCATTACGCGCATCTCTACTATCTGCCGGCTGAGGACAACGAAGACAGCGGCGGGATCGAATTCCCCAATTGCGACGACCCCGATTATTGGGATTTCGTCTATTTCAGCTTCACGCTGGGCATGACGTTCCAGACCAGCGACGTCGACATCAAGAGCCGCCGCGTCCGCCGCGTCGTCACTGGCCATTGCCTCGCCGCCTTCGTCTTCAACCTCGGCGTGCTGGCGTTCACGATCAATTCGATCGGCGGGGCTTAATTCTACTGTTTCCTTGGCGTTAGCTACTGGACGGCGGGTGTATCGCCGTCCTAGGACGGCCGCACATCAAAAAGGGGTCCCCTCTCCATGCTCCGTCGCGCCGCTCTTGCCGTCTTGTTCGCCTCCACCGTCGCCACCGTCGCCCTCGCCGAGAATTCGAAGCCGCAGCCGACGCCGATCGAGAACACGATCCCCGTCGCGGTCGACAAACCCTATCCGGGGACGCTGACGCTCGATGTGGACGCGACCGACACGGCGCGCGGCATCTACGTCATCAAGGAGACTATCCCGGTGTCGGGCAGCGGCGAGATGGTGCTGCTCTATCCGAAGTGGGTGCCGGGCGGACACACGCCGCGCAACGAGATCGACAAGGTTGTCGATCTGCGCATCACCGCCGCCGGCAAGGCGGTCCCGTGGAAACGCGATCCGGCCGAGGTCTATGCGTTCCATCTCGATGTGCCCAAGGGCGCCAAGTCGATCGAGGTCACGTTCAAATATGTCACATCGACCAAAGGCGACCAGGGCCGGATGATGGTCACGCGCAACCTGTTGAGCCTCGAGCCTATCGGGATCAGTTTCTACCCGGCGGGCTATTTCGTGCGGCAGATCCCGATCCGCATGACGGCCAAATATCCCGACGGCTGGTCGGCCGCCTCGGCGCTCAATGCCAAGGTGACGGGCTCGACCTATGCCTATGAGCCGACCAATTACGAGATTCTGCTCGACAGCCCGATGCTGGCCGGACGCTATTACAAGAAATGGCCGCTCAGCGAGCGCGTCAACCTCAACGTCTTCGCCGACACGCAGAAGGAACTCGATTCCGCCACCCCGGCGATGATCGACGGTCACAAGCGGCTGGTCGAACAGGCGGTGAGGACCTTCGGCGCGCAGCATTACGACCATTACGAATTCCTGCTGTCGATCTCGAACGAGCTCGGCGGGATCGGTCTCGAGCATCATCGCAGTTCCGAGAACGGCACGCGGATGGGCTATTTCAGCGAGTGGGAAGCGAATGCCGGTGCGCGTAACCTGCTGCCGCACGAATATACCCATAGCTGGGACGGCAAGTTCCGCCGCGGCGCCGATTTGTGGACGCCCGATTATCTCTATCCGATGCGCAACAGCCTGCTCTGGGTCTATGAGGGGCAGACGCAATTCTGGGGCTATGTGCTCCAGGCGCGGTCAGGACTGGTGTCGAAGCAGGACACGCTCGACGGCTATGCCGCGATCATGGCCAACCTCGACAATACGCCGGGCCGCAACTGGCGTCCGATGATCGACACGACCAACGACCCGATCATCTCCAACCGCCGGCCCAAGGGCTGGACCAGCAACCAGCGGTCGGAGGATTATTACAACGAAGGCCTGCTGATCTGGATGGAGGTCGATTCGATCCTCCGCCAGCAGTCGAAAGGCAGCAAGTCGATCGACGATTTCGCCCGGGCTTTCTTCGGCATCAACGACGGCGATTGGGGCGAAGTCACTTATACTTTCGACGATGTCGTGGCGACGCTCGACAAGATCCAGCCCTATGACTGGCGCGGCCTATTGACCAAGCGGCTCTACGGGGTCGGCGAGCCGGCACCGCTCGGCGGGTTCGAGCGCAACGGCTACAAGCTCGTCTATACCGACGTGCAGCCCGCGATCGGCAAGCAGGCCGAGCGCGCGCGCAAGATCGCCGACTTCTATTATTCGCTCGGCTTCCAGGTCGGTGCCGAAGCGACCTTGAGCCAGGTGCTCTGGGGCAGCCCTGCCTTCGACTCCGGGCTGACCGTCGGCGATACGATCGTCGCCGTCAACGGGCTGGCCTATTCGGACGATCGCCTGAAGGCGGCGGTGACCGAGGCGAAGGGCGGCAAGGCGCCTATCGTCCTTTTGGTCAAGGCGGGCGAAGAAGTCCGCAGCGTGAGCATCGACTATCATGGCGGGCTGCGCTATCCGCATCTGGTGAAGACCGGGACCGGGGAGAGCGGTCTCGACCTGCTGCTCCAGCCCCGCTGAGACGGGGCGGCGCGCCACGCCATATAGGGAATGACATGCAGATCGATCTGATACCGGTCGGGGACAACCCGCCGGAAAGCCTCAACGTCATCATCGAAGTGCCGGTCGGCGGCGAGCCGGTGAAGTATGAATTCGACAAGAAATCCGGCGCGCTGTTCGTCGACCGCATCCTGCATACGCCGATGCGCTATCCGGCCAATTACGGTTTCGTGCCGCATACCTTGTCGCCCGACGGCGATCCGCTCGACGCGCTGGTCATCGCGCGCTCACCCTTCGTCCCCGGCTGCGTCGTTCGCGCGCGGCCGATCGGCGTGCTCAATCTCGAGGACGAGCATGGCGGCGACGAGAAATTGATCTGCGTCCCGGTCGATTCGACCTTTCCTTATTATTCGGACGTCGGCGAGCGGGGGGATCTGCCCTCGATCGTGCTCGCCCAGATCGAGCATTTCTTCACTCACTATAAGGACCTCGAGGCCGAGAAGTGGGTGCGCGTCGGCAAATGGGGCGACGCGGCCGAAGCGCGTCAGATCGTGATCGAGGCGATCGCCCGCGCCAAGGAAACCGAAGCGGCGTGAGGCCACGAACCGCCTGGCGCCTGAGCGTGCTGGCGGGACTGATCGCGTTTGTCTGTTCCTTTGCGTTCGGGAAGATCCCCGGGCTCGTCGCCTGCGGAGCCTTCGCCGGATCCGGGCAGCTCGGGCCGATCCTGGCCTTCGAGCTTGCCCGGACGCCGGGCGACGTCGCGGCGTTGTTCGGTTCGGGGACGTGCCGCGCGACGCTGGTCGGCGCCCAGGTCAATGGCCTGTGGCTCGACGCGCTCGGCTTCATCCCGTCCTACACCGCTTTCCTGGTGCTGGCAGCGATCGCGGCGAGCCGCGGCCGCCTGCAGCGCACGATCGTTGCGATACTGCTCGTCGCTGGTCTGAGCGATGAGATCGAGGGACTGGTGATGTGGCGGATCATGGGCAATCTGCCAGGAAGCGATGGTCAACTCGGCGCGCTCTATTGGGCAGTCCATATCAAGTTCGCGCTGCTCGCGATCGGCACGACGCTGATCGGGCTCGAACTGATCCGCGCGCTGAGATTATGGCCGATGCTGTTCGGACTGGTGGTTACGGTAGGTGGCGCGGCGGCGGTCTACGGGTTCTGGTCGCTTCCCAACGCGATGATGATGGCAGGGTTCACCTACGCCTGGTTCGCGATTCTCGTAACAGCAGTTGTGGCGTCGTTTGCGGCGGGCGTTTTTACGCCGAGGGCGAAAATGGGCGCGAGATAGGGCAAGGCTGTCGCGATCCAGTTGCGGATGTCGGCGCCGGGTGTACCCTGTGCCAGTGAGCGATAAAGTGGCCGCCTGCTTTAGTATCTTCCTGGGCGGAGGGGCCGGAGTCTACACGGTCTACGGCTGGAAGAAAGGCCGGATCAATTTCCGCGGTGTTAGCACCCGGGCCCAAGACCCTTTCGGTTTTTGGACTGCGGTCATTTGTTCGGGGATTTGGGCCGCGCTAACGGCTGGGGTGGGGCTCTACATCCTGCTGCGGTAGCACATTAGCGAACAACGGGCTGCCCAAATGCGCGTGTCTAGCGTTCACGGTTTACGATCCAATTGCGGACATCTCGCCGGTGGCCCAAATAACTTCGGGAGACCTGATATGCCAAGCGTCGAAGTTTACGAAAAAGACGAGATGAAGCCTGTTTTCGTAGGCGACTTCACATTTTGTCCTCGCTTTGGTGAGACCATCTCCAAAGAGATGGGCGGATACTTCAACTATTACAAAGTGGTGGAGATTTGGCATCGAGAGGAAGGCGAGACCGGTACTTTCCGCTCGTGTGTGCGCGTAGAGATCGGTGATTAGGTAGCGCCAGCTTTCCGCCAACTGCAAGCATCGAGCTGCTAATTACGCAGCGCCCGCCCCCGCGTCACCGCCCTCGCCGTCCGCCGCGGCGGCGCCTTCTTCGGTGCCCGGCGCCCCGCCTCGAGCGCCAGCTCGGCCCAGCGCTTGAGCTCGTCGGCGTCGTCATAAACGTCGTCGGGCGCGCGGCGGTAGTTCATGCTGCCGGGCTTGCCGTTCATGTCATAAGTGAAACGCTCACAGCCCGCTTCGTCCCACACCGCATCGCTTTCGGCGTCCGCCTTGAGCCACAGCCCGCCGCCGCTCGCGACGATCGCGAAGATAACGCCGTCGCAATAGAGCGTGGCGCCGCCCATCATCGCACGTTTGGTGACACGGCCTATCGGCTCCATCGCCTCAGTCACCCAGTCGATCAGCCCCTCATCCGCCGCCATCAGCGCGCTCCCGTAATCTTCAGTCCGGCGATACACGCGACGACGCCCAGGATCAGCAGGAGTCGCGGCAGGCTCGCGGGCTCCTGATACCATGCAATGCCGACGATGACCGTCCCTACCGCACCGATTCCGCCCCAGACCGCATAAGCGGTGCCCAACGCGATCGTACGCGAGGCGGTTTCGAGCAGCACCATCGACAGCACCACCGAGGCGAGGAAGCCCAGGGTCCACCACAGATTGCGGAACCCGTCGACATGGCGGAGGCAGGTCGTGAAGCCGATCTCGAACAACCCGCCCAGGATCAGCCAGACCCAGGCCATCAACCGCGGCCGGCGAGCTTGACCAGCGCGTCGCCGGTGACGCGCTGCGTCGTCCATTCGTCCATCGCCTGCGCGCCGATCGAGCGATAGAAGCCGATCGCCGGCTCATTCCAGTCGAGCACCCACCATTCGAAGCGCGGGCAGCCGCGATCGAGGCAGATGCCGGCGATCGCGCTCACCAACGCCTTGCCAGCCCCGGATCCTCGCGCGTCAGGCGTGACGTAGAGGTCCTCGAGCCAGATCCCCTGACGTCCGGTCCATGTCGAGAAGGTGTGGAAGAACAGCGCGAAGCCTATTGCCGCGCCATCCACTTCCGCAATCAGCGCCTCCGCTTTGGGCGTCGTACCGAACAACGCCTCGTCCATCATCGCCTCGGTCGCGACGACCGCATCGGGCTCGCGTTCATATTCCGCGAGCTCGCGCACGAAGCGCAGCACGGTCGCGGCATCGCCGGGCCGCGCGGGACGAATGGTAACGGTCAAAACGCAGCCTCCACATTCTCGACCGACCGCCGCCGCGCGGCGATCAGGCAGCCGGTGATGATCAGCGCGGCACCGGCAAGCGTATAGAGAGCGATTCGCTCGCTGAACACGACCCAGCCCCATAACGACGCCCAGATGAAGGCGGTATATTCGGTCGGAGCCAGGTAGTTAGCCTCGCCGCGCGCATAGGCCCAGGCGAGCAGCAACAGCGATACTGTGGCCAGCACCGCCGCCCCGACGATCGCGGGCGCATGCCGCACATCGGGCGCATGCGCCATGAACGGGGCCCCGGCCGCCAGGATCACGAGGACGATCACGCTTTGAAAGAAGGCGACTTCTTTCGGCCCCGCGACCAGGGCCTGCTGGCGCATCAGCACGATATTATAGGCATAACAGACCGCGGAGAGCAGCACCGCGATCGTGCCGCGGAACCGGTCCGGCGACGGCGCCGAGGCCGCCTGGCCAAGCATGATCACCCCGACACCGGCAAAGGCGACCAACGAGGCGATGACGGCCCCGCGCGAAATATGTTCCTTGAGCAAGAACGCCGCGCCGAACAACGCCAGCAAGGGCGCGATGAACGTGAGCGCGATCGCCTGCGCCATCGGCACACGAGCAAGGCCCCAGAAGAACGTGACCGCCATTACCGCCGACACCGATCCGCGAATCAGGTGGACACGGATCGTCGCCCGAGACGGCCACGCGCCCCGCTGGGGCAGATAGATCAGCCCGGTCAGGATCGCGCCGGCCAGGGTCCGCCATAGCAAGGTGTCGTAAGTGCCGATTTCCCGAACCAGCACCTTCATCACCGCGTCCATCGACGAGAAGACGGCGATGCCGAGCACCGCGATGGAAAATACGAAGGCGGGGCTACGCGGCATGTTCCGGGCGATAGCGGGGCAAGGTCGTTACGTCACCAGCCCCTTCCTCATGAGGTGAGAAGGTGGGCTTGTGGAAGAGGGAGCTACTTCTCCCCTCCCGCTTGCGGGAGGGGCTGGGGGAGGGCGTGTTCACTCACCCGCCTTGACCGACATGCCATCCCCTAACCCCTCCCGCTCGCGGGAGGGGAATAACTTACTTCAACGTCATCTTGTCGCCGCTGATCGCCACGCTGTCGAGGCGGCGGAGATAGTTCTGGCCGAGCAGCGAAATGGTCAGCCCGTCCAGCACCAGCGCATGGATCCCGCTGACCCGCTTACCATCGAGCACGACGTCTTGGAGCTCGACCACCTGTCCCCTGACATCGCCCGACGCGCCGGTGCCGACCACGTCGAATTGCGACGGATCGAATTTGATTCCGGCGCGCCGCGCATCGTCCTGGGTCAGCGCCACCTCGGTCGCGCCGGTGTCGACGACGAACTTGATCGGCTCGCCATTGACGTCGGCCACGGTGAAGAAATGGCCGTTATCCGCGCGATCGAGCACGGTCGGCTGCGGCTGGTCGGCGAGTGCCGCGGGGGCCGGCGGAGCGGCGGCGATCGGCGCGCGCTTCGCCCCCGGCAGAGCCAGGCCGATCGCGATTCCAATGATGGTCACGACGAGCAGCGCATATTTCATGGCTGCTCTTCTACCGCGCGGCGATTGCGGCTTGGCTAATAGTGATGCCTAAGAATAGCTTACCGCCGTGACAGCCACCAGCCGAGCAGCGCCAGTGCCGGCGGTCCGAACACGCCGGGGAAATCGCGCCAGAAGATCGCGACGCCGCAAATGCCGGTGATCACTTCGTACAGGTGGACCAGCGCGTGGAGGCTCAGCCACAATGCCCCCGCCAGCACCGCCGGCCGCCGCACGCGCAGGTCGAGCACCGCCCAACCGAGCAGCAGCCCGCAGGCGAGATACGCCGCGCCGATGTCGCGAACGAAATGCTGGTTGAACGGGCCGGTGAACACCACTGTCGGCAGCGCGCGATACCAGAGCAGCGGCTGGGCGAGCATGTACGAGCCGAACCCGATCGCGAAGACTGCCACCAGACCGACCAGCATTTGCGCCAGGCGAAAACGTCCTTTGGTCATCGCCCCTCCCGTCGCGCCCTAGCGGGCGAAATAGCGATAGATCTTGTCCTCGCTGCGCGTCGAGGCATCGTGCCAGCGCGGCGCGTCCTTGAGGTTGAGCGGCTTTCCGGCGGAATCGAGCATCAGCACGGTCGGCGTTCCCTTGATCCCGTCGAGCCCGAAGCGGCGCGCGAGATCGAGATTGCGATCCTTCTGTCCGACGTCGATCCAGACGATCTCGTAGCGCGGCGCCAGCATCGCGGCGAAGCGCGGGCTGGCGAACCAGCCGGCGAGCGCGCGGCTGTCGTGGCACCAGTTCGCGCCGAACACGAGGATCACGCGATGGTCACTGGCCTTGGCACGCGCCATCGCATCGGCGACGTCGTGACCGGCACGGTCGGGATCGCCGAAGGGGCGTGCCTCGGGGTGACCGGGCGCCGCGATCGGCACCGCAATGTCCGCCGCTACGGGCTGTACGGTGAGCGCGATGGACGCCGCGACAAGCCCGAGCGCGAGCTTCATGCCGCTTTGGCCTCGTCGGCGGCGTCGATCTCGGCCGCCTTGGCCTCGACCAGCTTGACGATATGCTCGATCATGTCGGCGTCCTGGACGTGGTGATCGGTCACGCCCGACAGATAGACCATATGCTTACCGTTGCCGCCGCCGGTGATGCCGATATCGGTCTCGCGCGCTTCGCCCGGCCCGTTCACGACGCAGCCGAGCACCGACAGCGACATCGGGGTGCGGATATGCTGGAGTCGTTCCTCCAGCGCCTGGACCGTGCGGATCACGTCGAACCCCTGGCGTGCGCAGCTCGGGCACGACACGACGCGGACGCCGCGATTGCGGATGCCCAGCGCCTTCAGGATCTCGAATCCGACGCGAACCTCGTCTTCGGGCTCGGCCGAGAGCGAGACGCGGATCGTGTCACCGATTCCGTACCAGAGCAGGCTACCGATCCCGATCGCCGACTTGACCGTGCCACCGACGAATCCGCCGGCTTCGGTGATCCCGAGATGGAGCGGGCAATCGACGGCTTCGGCGAGTTGCTGATAGGCGGCGACTGCGAGGAACAGGTCGCTTGCCTTCACCGCGACCTTGAATTCGTGGAAATCGCGGTCCTGGAGCAATTTGATGTGGTCGAGCGCGCTTTCGACCAACGCGTCCGGGCACGGCTCGCCATATTTTTCGAGCAGGTCGCGTTCCAGGCTGCCGGCATTGACGCCGATGCGGATCGCGCAGCCATTGGCCTTGGCCGCGGCGACCACTTCGTTCACTCGTTCGGCCGAGCCGATATTACCCGGATTGATGCGCAAGCACGCCGCGCCGGCATCGGCCGCCTCAAGCGCGCGCTTATAGTGGAAATGGATGTCCGCCACGATCGGCACGCGCGCGGCGCGGACGATCTGCTTGAGCGCCGCGGTCGACTCGACGTCGGGGCACGATACGCGAATGATATCGACGCCGGCATCCTCGCAGCGGCGAATCTGGTCGATCGTCGCCCGCGGATCGCTGGTCGGGGTATTGGTCATCGTCTGGACGGTGACGGGGGCATCGCCGCCGACAGGGACGTTGCCGACCATGATCTGACGGCTCTTGCGGCGCGTGATGTCGCGCCAGGGACGAACTGACATTCGAAATCCTCTTGGGTCGCCCGCCATATAGCGTCGCCAGCGCGCGAAACCTAGCGCCCTGGCGCGGATCGACATTCGGACCTGGGCGGGGGAACGGCAACTCCATCACCGCCGCGCTTCCTCCCTGTCGTTCACGATCCGCCATCTGCCGCCAATGCGATGATTTCGGACGATAAAACGCCGATAACACCCATTTTGAGCAACCGAGGTTTCACGCCTGATAACCTTTTGGTCAGGGCCGATCGGCTATTGGCCGGTGCAACTCGGACACGAACGGCGTCAATGATTCCCCAGCGACGACATTATGGCCTGGACTGGCTCAGGATCGGCGCCTTCGGCCTGCTGATCGTGTACCATGTCGCCATGGTCTTTTCGACCTGGGACTGGGTGATCAAATCGCCGGTCACCTATCATGAACTGACCGCACCGATGGCGTTGCTGACGCCGTGGCGGCTGCCGCTGCTGTTCGCGGTGTCGGGCTATGCCAGCCGCAAGCTGTTCGCCAAGTCGGGCGACGTCCGCGCCTTTACCGACTCGCGCAACCGCCGGCTGCTGATTCCCTGGGGATTCGCGATGGTCGCGCTGATCCCGCCCGAAATGTGGGTGAGGGCGCGCGAACAGGGCTATCCGGGTAGCCTGCTCCATTTCTGGCTGACCGATTATTGGAGCGTCACCCCGGTCTACGGCCATGGCTTTCCGAACTGGGAACATCTTTGGTTTGTTGCCTATCTATGGGCCTATACGATGGTGCTCGCGGCCCTTTTGCTCGTGCCGGGCTGGAACGCCGAGCGGCTGACTCGCGCCGCCGACCGCCTGGCGTCGGGCATGCGGCTGCTCTGGGCGCCGATCGCCGTGCTGGTGCTGCTCAAACTGTCGGTCATGTTCGTGCTTTCCGAAAAGCAGGGATTATTCACCGACTGGAACGCCCATTTCGCCTATTTCCCGATCTTCCTGTTCGGCTTCGCGCTGGCGGGCGACAGCAAATTGTGGCCGGCGATCGCGCGGCTGCAATGGCCGGCGGCGGCGGTCGCGCTGATCGCCGGCGTCATCGTGGTTTGCATCGAGCTCGCCTATGAAGGGCATAACGTCCCGCCGCATGCCATCATGATGCTCGACCGCGCGGCACGGCTGGCGATGGCGTGGAGCATGATCCTGGTGCTGTTCCAGTTCGCGACCCGTTTCCTCGATCACGATCACAAATGGCGCGCTACATTGGCCGAGGCGGTGTTTCCGCTCTATATCGCGCACCATCCCGCGATCATTCTGCTCGCCTGGTACACGCTGCCGCTGAACCTCAACCCGTTCGTCGAGTTCGCGCTGATCCTGGCCGGCACCTTCTCGTTCGCGGTCGGGTTCTACCTGATCGGCCGTGAGGTCGACTGGCTGCGGCCGCTGATCGGCCTCAGTCCGAGATCAGTCCGCCGGACGGTAGCGCCTGCTTCCGCGTAACGTCGCGCCCGACGCCAGTTCGACGGTGAAGTCACCCGATTTGTCGGTTTCGATGCGACGGACTGCGGCGCGCCGCACTAGCCGACCGCGATGGATGCGCAGGAAGGCATCGCCCAGTTCGGCCTCCACCGCCGCCAGCGTAGCGCGATGCAACAGCGTGCGCGAACCCCAAGCAATCTCGACGTAATTGCCTGCCGAGGCGATCGCTTCGATTTCTTCGAGCGGTATCAGGTGCGTGACCGCGCCGTCGGCCACGGCCAGCGTCCTGGACGGCGCGCTTGTGCTCGGCGGCGTCGCGGCGCGCGCGATCAGCCACTGCCCAATCGCGGCGACGATGACGAACTGGAGATAGGTCGCGAAATCCTTGCGGAATTCGTAAAGCAAGCGATCGTCGATGATGCCGAAGAAGTGATAGGGGCCCTGCCCCACGGCATCGTAATAGATCCTCCGCAACACGATCATCACGGCGATATGCCACCCCGAGGCGATCAGGCTGCCGACCACGAAAGCGGCGACGATCAATGGCCATGAGAAACGCGGCGGCCGGATGGTCGCGACACCGATCCACAGCAGCGGGTAGACACTGAGCCACGCGAGCATGCTGGTCCATTCCCACGACCAGATCAGATCCGGCCGGATATGTGCGCCCGACGCCTGGAGATCGGCGACCGAGGATTCGGCATTGGCAATCATGATGACGGCGATGATCAGGAGGAATCCCGCGGCGAAGCCGAGCGCCAGCTTGCGCTGCGTTCCGTTCATCCCGCGCCACCCGCCACTCGTCCCAGCCACTATTTCGATCGTCCCCGTGAAGCCGCGTTCCGACCCTCTCCGATACCGGTCCGGGCGGGCGCCGACTAGCCGTCACCGCATCGCAAGGAATGGAGGCGAGCAATGGAACGGCATTACGGAATGGACTGGCTGCGGATCGGAGCGTTCGCTCTCCTGATCCTCTATCATATCGGTATGGTCTTCGTACCCTGGGACTTTCACATCAAGACCGCGCGGCCGATGGACTGGGTCGAGATCCCGATGCTGCTGACCAATCCCTGGCGGCTCACCCTGCTGTTCGTCGTATCGGGTTATGCCAGCCGTGCCTTGTGGTCGAAATCGCCCAGCATCCGCCGCTTCCTGGGCAATCGCAGTTCGCGGCTGCTCATCCCGCTCGTGTTCGGCATGGCCGTGGTCGTGCCGCCGCAGACCTGGGTCGAGCTGGTCGGCAAGCATGGCTATGGCCAGAGCTATCTCTGGTTCCTCACCCACGATTATTTCCGCTTCGGCAAGCTCGACGGGATCGTCATGCCGACCTGGAACCATCTGTGGTTCGTCGTCTATCTCTGGGTCTACACGCTAGCGCTGATGCTCCTGATGCTGGTTCCCGGCGCGGGCAAGCTGCAGACGATGTTCGACCGCGTGTTGGGCGGCAGCCGCGCGGTCTGGGTGCCGGTCTTGTTCCTGCTCGTCACGCAATATTGGCTGTTCCACCGCGATGACGACACCCACGATCTGTTCAACGACGGCCTGGCGCATCTGCAATATTTTCCCGCTTTCCTGTTCGGTTTCGGTCTGGCGGGATCGCGCGCGGTGATGGACGGGCTGTCGCGCTGGTGGGCGGCGTCGGCGGCGGTCGCGATCGGCTGCTACGCGGTAATCGCCGGACTGCTGGTCGCCTATCCCGATTTCAGTTTCCCGACGCACAACGTGACGATCGTCTTCCGGTTGGCGCGCGAGATCGACACCTGGATCGCCATCGCCGCGCTGATCGGGGTGGCCGAACGCTTCCTCAACCACGACCATCGCTGGCGCACGACGCTCGCCGAGGCGACCTTTCCCTTCTACATCATCCATCAGACCGTGATCATCCTGGTCGAATTCTGGGTGAAGCCGCTCGGCATCGGTGCCGCCGGCGAGTTCGCGATCCTGGTGCCGGCGACGATCGCGGGATGCTGGGCATTTTATCTGATCGGCCGCGAGGTGAATGTGTTGCGCCCGCTAATCGGCCTCAAGGCGCGGGCGAAGGCAGCAAGGCCCGCTGGCTCGGCCGACTGGATCGAGACTGCCCGCGCTCGGCCCGACGTCGCCTGAGCCCCGTCTGGCCGTCTAAGGGGAACTACTGAGGGCGCGATGGGTAGTCATCGCGCCCTTAATCGTTACATGGACCGGCATGGCTCGACATTACGGCATGGACTGGCTTCGCGTAGGCGCGTTCGCGCTGCTGATCCTTTATCATACCGCGATGGTGTTCACGCCCTGGGGTTTCCACGTGAAGACCGCCCAGCCGGTCGAGTGGCTGTCGATCGTGATGTTGTTGACCAATCCCTGGCGGCTGACCCTGCTGTTCGTGGTCTCGGGCTATGCCAGCCGCGCGCTGCTCGCCAAATCGGGCGGCGTCGCCAAGTTCATGTCGAGCCGGTCGAACCGCCTGCTCATTCCACTCGCCTTTGGCATCACCGTGATGGTGCCGCCGCAAAGCTGGGTCGAGCTGGTGACCCAGCATGGCTATGCACAGGGTTTCGGGACTTTCCTGACTCAGGACTATTTCCGTTTCCGGGCGATTGACGGCGTGTTCCTGCCGACCTGGAACCATTTGTGGTTCGTCGGCTATCTGTGGACCTATACCGCAGCCTTGTCGCTGCTGCTGCTGATCCCCCGCCCGGCCCGGCTGCAAGCCTGGTTCGACGCGGCGTTCGGCGGCTGGCGCGCGCTGGTGCTCCCGGTCGTCTATCTGGTGCTGAGCCAGGTGGTCATCTTCCATCGCTGGACCGACACTCAGGACCTGATCAACGACGGCGTCGCGCACCTCGCCTATTTCCCCGCCTTCCTGTTCGGTTTCGGCCTCGCACGGTCGCCTAACGTACTCGCCGCGTTCGTGCGCTGGTGGAAGCCGGCGGCGGTGATCGCGATGCTCAGCTACGCTTTCGGTGCGGGCGTGGAGATTGCCTATCCCGGCGACCTGGTCCCGCCGCAATGGCTGGGCGACCAAATGCTGGTGGCGCACCAGATCCAATGCTGGACCGCGGTCGCGGCGTTGATCGGGATCGCCGAGCGGTTCTGGAATCGCGACGGCGCTTGGCGCCCGACGCTGACAGAGGCAGTGTTCCCCTTCTACCTGATCCATCAGACGATCATCGTCGTGGTCGAATATTGGCTGCGGCCGCTGGGGATCGGCGCGCTCGGCGAATTCCTCATCCTGGTGCCGGCGACGATCGCGGGATGCTGGGCTTTTTATCTGATCGGGCGCGAAGTGAACTGGCTGAGGCCGTTGATCGGATTGCGGCGGCGGCCTGCCAAGGCTACCGCTCGCCGCCATGACGACAAGCCCGATACCCTGGTCGCTGGTGATCCATGGCGGCGCCGGCGCGATCACGCGCAGCCAGACCCGGCCTGAGACCGATACCGGCGTTCGCGCCGCCCTGAACGCCGCGCTCGATGCGGGCAGCGCGATCCTGTCAGCGGGCGGTGCGTCGCTCGACGCGGTCGAGGCAGCGGTTCGTGTCCTCGAGGACGACCCCCATTTCAACGCCGGACGCGGCTCCGCCTTCACGTTCGAGGGCAATAACGAGCTCGACGCAGCGATCATGGACGGCGCGACCCTGCGCGCCGGGTCGGTCGCCGGCGTTACCGCGACCAGGAATCCGGTGACTTTGGCGCGCGCGGTGATGGAGCAAAGCGCGCACGTCCTGCTCGGCCGCGAGGGCGCCGACGCGTTCAGCCGCGAGCACGGGCTCGACCAGGCCGACGCCGAGTGGCTCGCGACGCCCGAACGGCGCCGCCAGCTCGACGAATTGCTGTCGAACGGCGGCAAGTTCGACGTCGACATGAAATACGGCACGGTCGGCGCGGTGGCGGTCGACCAGGCCGGGCATATCGCCGCGGCGACCTCGACCGGCGGGGTGACCGGCAAGCGCTGGGGCCGGATCGGCGATTCCCCGCTGATCGGCGCCGGCACCTATGCCGATGATCGCGGCGCCGCGGTATCGTGCACCGGCGCGGGCGAATTCTTCATCCGCGAAAGCGTCGCCTTTCAGATCAATGCGCGCGTTCGCTTCCTGGGCGAGAGCCTGCGGGTGGCGGCCGATACGGTGATGGCCGAGGTCGCGGCGTTGGGCGGCACCGGCGGGGTGATCGTCATCGCAACCGATGGCGGCATGGCCTGGAGCTTCACCACCGCCAGCATGTACCGCGGTCGTGCGACGTCGGACGGCAGCCGCAAGGTGGCGCTGTACGAGGATGAGGGATAGCGCCCTCCATCAACCGTCATGCCGGGCTTGTCCCGGCATCCAACGTGCAGCAACGGCCGAATTCCGTTGTGGAGGGTTGGACCCCGGAGCAAGTCCGGGACGCCGACAGGACACCGCGCAAATGATTGTTCCAAAACGATTGGAAGCGCCTGCGGGCGGGCGTAAAGCGACGCCCATGAAGCGCCTTCTTCCCGTCGCCGCCGCGCTGGCAGCGCTCGTCCTCGCCTCCCCCGCCAATGCCTATTGGGAATATGGCCATCAGACGGTCGCCGAGATCGCCTGGGCCAATATCACGCCCAAAGCCCGGCGCGAGATCGCCCGATTGCTGCGCCAGCAAAAGCTGCTCGGCACGCCGCAATGCAAAGCGGGGACGCTCGACGACGCCGCGATCTGGGCGGATTGCATCAAGGGGATCAAGGACGAGAACGGCAAGCAGAAGTTCGGCTATACCGGCGCCTGGCACTATCAGGACGTCAACATCTGCTCGCCGTTCGACGTCGAGAGCGTGTGCAAGGACGGCAATTGCGTCTCGGCGCAGATCGTCCGCGATGTGAAATTGCTCAAGGATCACCGCACCCCGACCAAGCAACGCGTCGAGGCGCTCGTCTTCCTGATCCACTTCGTCGGCGACCTGCACCAGCCGCTCCACGCCGGCGAGAAAGGCGACAAAGGCGGCAACGACGTGAAGGCCGAATACGGCACCTATGCTGCCAGCAGGCTCAATCTCCATTCGATCTGGGACGGCTATCTCGCCGAGCGCGCGATCTCGACCGGCCCGAGCCTGGTTCGCCGCTATTCTCTCGCCGATCGCAAGCGGATCGCCGCGGGCAACGTCATCGACTGGAGCCGCGAAAGCTGGGCGGTCGCGCGCGACGTGACCTACAAGATCGCGATCGGCGGCGATCCCTGTGGGCCTACCCCGACGCGGGTCAAACTCGACAATGCGACGATCGCGTCTTTGGTGCCGACCGTGCGGCTCGAGGTAGAACGCGGCGGCCTGCGGTTAGCCAAATTGCTCAACCAGGCGCTCGACTGATCGCTACTTCCTGACGAACGCCGCAATCGTGTCGGTCACGACCGGTGCGATCGGCAGGTCGGCATTGCCGTAGGTCGCGACGTTCGCTGCCCGGTCGTCGCCCGGCACCGGCTTCAGCACGTGATTGACGCCAGGCAGCACCTTGAGCGTCGCTGCGGGCTGGCCACCTTTGAGCAGTTCCGCGTCAGCCATCGCGACCTGCAGGTCCTTGTCGCCCTGGACGATGAGCACGGGCAGCTTGACCGCTCCGATCAGCCTGGCCGGATCGTAGGAGAAGGCCTCAATCAGGAAACCCTGAACATTGTCGCGAAACAGCGCCTGCAATGGCGCGGGGAGCGTGGCGCCATCTACCCTTTTTCCCGCTTCGAGCTGGTCGATCGCCGCCTCGCCCGATGCCAGCAAGGGCGCGTTGGCGGGATTGGCGCGAAGCTGCGCGCGGATAACCTCGCCATAGGGGCGTCCCGTTCCCGATACGAGGATGGCGCCGCAAATGCCTTTGGCATCCTGCGCAGCCTTGAGCGCGACAAGCGACCCCTCGCTATGCCCGAGTAGCCAGACGCACGACCGCCCGGTTTTCGCGCGGAGCATGTCGACCCAGGCGTGCGCGTCGGCGGCGTAGGCCGCGATGGTCACGTCATTGGGGTCGGTGACCGCGGCCTTGCTGCCGAACAAGCCGCGCTTGTCGATGCGCAACGTCGCCACCCCTTTCGCCGCCAGCCCCTCGGCCAGCTGGCGATAGACGTCGCCCTTCACCCCGAGCGGATTGTTCCCATCGCGATCGGTCGGTCCCGACCCGGGGATCATGAGGATCGCAGGTGCATCCTTGCCGGGATCGAGCAACGTCCCCGCAAGTGCGCCCTGTGGCCCGGAAATGGTGACCTCGACACCCGCAGGTGACGCTGCGGTCGCAAGTAAAGCGGCGATGGCAAGAGCGATTGGTTTCATCCTATTCTTCTCCCTTCCAGCGCCATTTCCATCCACCCGGCGTGTGTTGCGCGCACAGCACCATGAAGGCCAAGGTCAGCGGCACGATAACGCCGATCGCGATCGCCGGATGGCGCGGCACCAACGTTCCCGCGGCGACGATCACGGTCAGCGAATAGCCGATCGTCAGCACCCATCCCTGCCAGGTGATCGGCAGTCCGGCGCCGACGCCGAGCTTCTTCGGCGCGAACCAGTCGCCGTCGCTCATTCCTCATCTCCCTGCTTTGGCGGCCGCCCACGCCTGGCGCGGACCGGATCCGCCAGCTTCACGCCGCGCCGCGCAAGGGCCTCGCGCAACAGGCATTCAACCTGGGCGTTGACGCTCCTGAGGTCGCTCGCCGCCGCGCGCTCGATCGCCGCATAGAGCGCGGGATCGAGGCGCAACGGAAACGCCTTTTTGGGAGGAGCGCCCATCGTACCGCCTTACTGGTAGAGCGAGCCCGCATTGACGACCGGCTGGGTGTCGCGTTCGCCGCACAGGACGACCATCAGGTTCGACACCATCGCCGCGCGGCGCTCATCATCCAATTCGACCACGCCCTTCTTGCTCAATTGGTCGAGCGCCATCTCGACCATGCCGACCGCGCCTTCGACCAGGGTCTGGCGGGCGGCGACCACTGCCTGGGCTTGCTGCCGGCGGAGCATCGCCCCGGCGATTTCCTGGGCATAGGCAAGGTGGGTGAAGCCGCATTCGTCGACCGTGATTCCGGCCATGACCAGCCGCGCGATCAGTTCCTGGCGAAGCTCGACACCCACTTGGTCGTGATTGCCGCGCAACGTCACTTCCTGGTGCGCGAAATCGTCATAGGGGTAACGCGAGCCGATCGTGCGCACCGCAGCCTCGATCTGGACCATCACGAACGCCTTGTAATCGTTGACGTCGAACAATGCCTGGGCGGTATCGGTCACCCGCCACACTACTTGCGCCGCGATCTCGATCGGGTTGCCGCGCAGGTCGTTGACCTTGATCTTGTCCGAAATGATGTTGTTGGCGCGGACAGAAATCTTCTTGCGACCAAGCCAGGGCAGCAGCCAGCGCAGCCCGGTCTTGCGGTCGGTGCCCTGGTAGCTGCCGAACAGGGTGACGGCCACCGCCTGGTTCGGCTGGAGCATGTAGAAGCCGCACAGCACGAAGGCGAAGACGACCGTCCCGCCGACGATCAGCGACGCGCCGAGCGCCGGATCGGTATCGACCGTCGACCCGCCATAAATTGCCGTCGCGAGCGCGATCAGCAGCACGAGCAGCATCAGATAGCCGCTCGACGTCGCCGCCGGACGCTCGCGCGACAAGGTCAACCCGATACCATTCACATTCGCATCCGAGGCCTGAATAGCCATGGGACCCTCCCATTAAAGATGATATCATATTTATATCGGTTTCGTGCGAGTCGCAAGGGAATTCGCTGGGCCTAGCCCCCCGTCATGCCGGGCTTGTCCCGGCATCCACCGCGCAACAACTCCTGGCTGGGCAAATGGAGGAGTGGACCCCGGCACAAGGCCGGGGTGACGGCTGGCGGGAGGCGGACGCAACGCAAAAACAAAAGGCCGCCGGGATGTCCCGACGGCCTTCGTTTCGCCTGGATTCAGCGCCTATTGCAGCACGATGGTCACCGCGCGGCGGTTCTGGGCCCAGCTTGCCTCATCCGAGCCGAGCGCGATCGGGCGTTCCTTGCCATAGCTGATCGTATTGATCCGCGACGCGTTGACGCCGCGCGCCGCAAGGTAGTTCTTGGCGGCGTTGGCGCGGCGATCGCCGAGCGCGAGGTTGTATTCGCGCGTGCCGCGTTCGTCGGCATGACCCTCGATCGTGATGCGGCGGTCGGGCCATTTCATCAGCCAGGCGGCCTGACTGTCGAGGATCGAACGCGACGTCGCGTCGATATCATACTGGTCGAGCGCGAAGTGGATCGTGTCGCTCATCACCGAGCGTTTGAAATCCTCGGCCGAGCCCGGGACAATCGATCCGGCATCGCCGTTGCCGGTCGACCCCGACGGCTGGTCGCCTGCCGCGGGCGGCAGGACCGGCGGGCGTTTATGGGCACAGCCCGCGGCCGCGACGAGCGTCGCGAGCAGGATCAGTTTGGTCGTTGTGCGTGCCATCGTTGGTTCTCCCTAACTTTTGGCTGTTAAATACCTGGGGTGCGTATTCGGTCCGGATACGAAACGTTAGTCTTTGCGAATGGGTCCCCAGCTTGGGTCCGATCCGTCGAACGGAGTGGGCAAACGGCGTTCGTTGACGCCGGTCAGGTCGACCGACCACAAGTCCGCGACGCCGCTTCCGCCTTCGGTCGAGCGGAAGAACATGATCACGCGGCCATTGGGCGCCCAGCTCGGCGCTTCGTCCTGCCAGCCATCGGTCAACATCTTCTCGCCGCCGCCCGAGGGCGACATGATCCCGACATGGAAGCCGCCGCCAATCTTGGTGAAGGCGATCAGGTCGCCGCGCGGGCTCCAGGCCGGAGTCGCATAGCGGCCCGACCCGAAGCTGATCCGCTGCTGGTTCGAGCCGTCGGCGTTCATCACATAGAGCTGCTGCGTGCCCGAGCGATCGCTTTCGAACACGATCTTGCTGCCGTCGGGCGACCAGCTGCCGCCGGTGTCGATCCCCGGTGCGCTGGTCAGTCGCTGCGACGCGCCGCCATCGGCGGGGATCTTGTAGAGATCAGTATTGCCCGCCTGCGACATCGAATAGAGGATCCAGCGGCCGTCGGGCGAGAAGCGCGGCGCCAGCGCCATGCTGACATTGTCGACCAGCCGGTGCTGCTTGCCGCTGGCGATGTCGAGCACATAGATGGTCGGCTTCTTGTCGAGATACGACAGATAAGCGACGCGACGCTGATCGGGCGATAATTGCGGGGTCAGCACGATCGTCTGACCATTGGTCAGGAAGCGGCCGTTGAAACCGTCCTGATCCATCACCGCCAGCCGCTTGATGCGCTTGCCCTTGGGGCCGGTCTCCGAAACATAGACGACGCGGCTGTCGAAATACGGCCCTTCGCCGGTCAGCTTTGTATAGACCATATCGGCGCATTTGTGCGCGGCGCGGCGCCATTCGTTGACGCTGAGCACATAACCCTGACGGGCAAGCTCGCGCTGCGCCGCGGTATCATACAGATAACAGCCGACCGTCACGGTGCCGTTGCCGTTGGCGCGGATATAGCCCTGGACCAGAGCAGTCGCGCCGCGCGACGTCCAGCCGGTGAAATCGGGCGCGGTCGCTTGCGCGAACGGCACCGGCATCAGCTGGCCGGTCGGAAGCGGCTTGAACAGTCCGGAATTCTTGAGGTCCGCGGTGATGACATCGGACAATTGCTTGCCGAGCTGGTCGGTCGGGCCGGCCGCGGTCGATACCGCCTCGGGCGTCGGCAACGCGGGAATCGCGATCCCCATCGGTGCCGAGATGCCGCCGACAATATCGACGACGAGTTTGTCATCCGGTGCCGGTGTCTGCGCGGGGGTGGGGGTTGGTGACGGAGATGGCGCCGTCGCCTGCGCATAAGCCCCGGTTGGCAAGGCGATCGCTGCGCCAAGCGCCGTCAGGAGCAGGGGAAATCGTCGCATTGTCTTATCCTCAGCCGGGGAGTTTATAAGTTGTATTGAAATCGCTCCAACCGCGCGGAACGTCGTAGAGCTCTTGCGGCAGGCCAGTTATCGGGGCGCAGCCCATAAAGGTCGCTATCGCACGGTCGTCGACCGCAGAAACGTAACGATTGTTCTGATCGGTAACGCCGCGGTGGCCGATGATATGTGGGCGGCCCGCCAACGATCCATCTCGATTAAACTTCAGATTGATGAGCACCGTAATATCTTCCGCATAGCCGGGCGCGGGATTGACCTGTCGATTTGCGCAAGGCTGGATGCGTTGCTTGATCTTGGCGGCAATATCCATGAGCGCCTGCTGGCTCATCGTCGCCGATTTGGGCGCGGTGCCGGTTGCGGGACTCGGCTTATTGGTCGCGCCCTTGAAATAATCCGACCCGAAATTGAGGCCGCGCGCTTTCGGCTTGATCGCGTTCGCCGTGCTGCCGGTGCCCTTGCCCGGCTTGACCGCGGGCTTGGCGGGCGCAGCGACGGCCGGCTTGGGCTGCGCCTTCGGCGCCGGTTTGGGCGCGGGCGGCGCCGGCTTCTTCGGCTCGGGCTTGGCGACCGGCGCGGGCTTGGGCGGCGGCGCGGCTTCGGGCTGCGGTTTGGGCGGCGCAGGCTCGGCCTTGTCCTCGGCCGGCGCGGGTGGCGCCGAATCCTCGGGATTGCCGATATCGGGCGCTTTGCTCTCGGCCGGATCGACCGTCGTATTGGGCGCGCCGGCCTTCAACCCGACATCGTCGGCGATCGTCACGTCCATCGGCGCCACCGGCGGCGGCGGGGGTGATGGCGGCAGCAGCGACAGGATCGTGAACAGCACGATATGCGCGAGCAACGACAGGCCGATCGCGATCCACAACCGGTCGTCGCGCTCCCGGGGGATCGGGCGCAGGATAGGGGAAACGGCAATGCCGCTCACTGGCGCTCCTTGGCATTGGAGACGAGCGCGACGCGGTTGAGGCCCGCACGGTTCAGCTCGCCCATCACTTCCATCACGCGGCCGTAATCGAGCGCCTTGTCGGCGCGCAGGAAGACTTGTGGCGGCTTATCGCCCTGGCGGCGCTCGCTGGCGATCACCGACAGGCGATCGGGCAGTTCCTCGATCGTCACGGCATCCTCGCCGATATGAATCGTGCCGTCGCGATCGACCGCGATGTCGACCGGCTTCTGGTCCTGGTCGAGCGCCTTGGCGCGGCTGTCGGGCAGATTGACCGGCACTCCCGCCGTCATCAGCGGGGCGGTGACCATGAAGATGATCAGCAGCACCAGCATGACGTCGACCAATGGCGTGACGTTGATGTCCGCCATCGGCGCGCGCCGCCCCTTGGCGCGGCTGGAGGGGAGGTTCATGGCCACGCTAGAGCCCCTCCCGCTCGCGGGAGGGGAATGGACATATCATCACCCTCACCTTTTCGCCTCCAATTGGCGGCTCAGCGTCGTATGGAACCCATCGGCGAAGCGGATCAGCCGCGCCTCGATCCGATTCACGCCATGGCTGAAGCGGTTATAGGCGATGACCGCGGGGATCGCCGCGAACAGGCCGATCGCCGTCGCGAACAGCGCCTCGGCGATACCCGGAGCGACCACCGCCAGGCTGGTATTCTGCGCCGCGGCGATGCCGGTGAAGCTCGACATGATGCCCCAGACAGTACCGAACAGCCCGACGAACGGGGCGACCGATCCGACCGTGGCCAGGATGTTGAGCCGGTCGGCAAGCTTGTCCGCCTCCCCCGCCACGGCCGATCCCATTGCGGTGGCGAGGCGCTCGCGAATGCCCTCCCGATCGACCACCCCGCCGGCGGTCGAGCGGCGCCATTCGGACACGCCGGCCGCGAACACGCGGGCCACCGGCAATTCGTCATCGCCGTGCAGCTTGTAGAAGGCGTCGATATCCTCGGCCTTCCAGAAATCCTTTTCGAATTTGTCGATCTTGCGCCGGGTCCCGCCCAGCTTGGTCGAGAAGCCGATGATGATCGCCCAGGTCCAGATGCTGGCGAGCAGCAGCCCGGCCATGACGATCTGGACCACGATGTCGGCATGCAGCAACAGCGCAAGCGGTGAGGTCGATCCGGGGGAAAGGTCTAAACTCCAATGCATTACGTCTTCAGTCCCCTTGTTCTTCGGGTGTCCAGATCAGCCCTGCATAGGCCGACGCCCAGTGTGCCGGCTGACGTTTCGGGCGTCCGTCGGGCGCGACCAATGCTGCGGTCACGTCCGCCTCTGCCAGTAATTCAGGTCCCCGCATGACTCTCTGATGAATATGTACCGCCGCGGCGCGAAGCCGTGTCAGCCGCGAAACAACCACCAACGCGTCGTCGAGTTTCGCCGGGCGGCGAAATTTGATCGCCATGTCGGACACCGCATAGGCGCCCTCCCCGGCTTCCATCGCCGCGCGCTGATCGACCCCGACCAGCCGCAGCATGTCCGATCGCGCCCGCTCCATGTAGCGCAGATAATTGGCATGATAGACCACGCCCGACAGATCGGTGTCCTCGAAATAGACGCGCACCGGGAATCGGTGCTCGCGTCCGTCGAAGCGTCCTTCGATCGGCTGGTCGATACCGGTTGCCGTCATAACACCACGCTCTACCGGAGCCGGCCGCTAAGGCAAACTCCGTTGGTCCCGCATTTCGCCCCTTGCACCGACGTAACCCATAGGTTACTTATGTAACCCTAAGGTGACTTATCGAGAGGCGAAATGACGTTTTTCGACGTCTATCGGCCTCGCGGTCGCCGCCAACTTGACGGAGCCGACCATGACGAAGAACCAAGCAGATGATGCCGACCGTTTCGCCGCAGGGCGCGCTCGTATCGCGGTCGTGCTCGCGTGTTTCATGCTGTTCACCCAGGCAGGCAGTTGGGGCGCCGAGGACGTGCCGGCCGGCGGCACGCACGGCGTTCACATTGTCGCGCTGATCATCTGGTCCACGATGGTGCTCGCGTTCCTGCTGCTGGGCGGTGGGCTGTTCCTCAACGCGCGAACGCGTGCGCTCGTCAACGACGAGAGCACGCTCGACCATTGCCGCCAGGCGGCGACCATCGGCTTCCTGACCGCCATCGTGATGGGCAGCGCCGTCTATCTCGCCACGCTGTTCGAGCCGGTATCGGCGCAGACCGCGATTCGGCTGATCATGACCTTTACGATCATCATGGCGCTCTTGCGTTTCGGCATGCTCGAACGGCGGGCGCTCGCCGATGGCTGAGGGCTTGATCAATAGCCTGCGTGACGAGCGCGCGCGGCTCGGCTGGACCCAGGCTGAGCTGGCCGAGCGCGTCGGGGTCAGCCGCAAGACGATCAACACGGTCGAGAATGGCGTGTTCGTGCCCTCAACCGTTCTTGCACTCAAGCTCGCCGCGGCGATCGGCAAGCCGGTCGAGGCGCTGTTCGCGCTGGACGAGACCTAACGGCGCACTAAACCAGCCGCCAATGATAGAAGCCCTTCGGATTCGCGGCCTTGCCAAGGCGTTCGACAAACCCGTCATCACTGGCCTCGACCTCGATATCGCGGGCGGCCAGCTGTATGCGCTGCTTGGACCGAACGGCGCGGGCAAGACGACCACGCTCAGGATGGTTACCGGCCTGACCCGGCCCGATGCCGGCAGCATCGAGATTTTCGGGGTTGATGCGCTGGCCGATCCGATCGGCGCCAAGGCGATCACCGCCTGGCTGCCGGACGAGCCGATGCTCTACGACAAATTGAGTCCGCTCGAATATCTCGCCTTTGTCGCCGGGCTATGGCGGATGGACCCGCATGTGGCGTCGGAAGAGGCCGAGCGGCTGCTCCACTGGCTCGATCTGTGGGAACAGCGCGATACCAGGTGCGAGGGCTTTTCGCGCGGCATGAAGCAGAAGGTCGCGCTGGCGGCCGCCCTGATCCACGATCCCAAGCTGCTGATCCTCGACGAGCCGCTGACCGGCCTCGACGCGGCGATGGCGCGCGCGGTCAAGGATGCGCTCCGCGAACAGGTCGATCGCGGCAAGACGGTGATCGTGACAACCCACATCCTCGAAGTCGCCGAGCGCATGGCCGACCGCATCGGCATTATCGGCGGCGGCAAATTGCTTGCGGAAGGCACTCTCGACGAATTGCGCGACCGTGCCGGGACCGAGGGCATGACGCTCGAGGATACCTTTATCCGGCTGACGAGCGGGGCGTGACCCGATTGGCTCCCGGAAGCTTTGCCTGGCTGGCCCGGCACGAATTGCGGCTCGCCTGGCGCGGTCGCAGACGCGGCGGCAAGCGCCAGCTGCTCGCCCTGGTATTGCTCGGCCTCTACCTCGTGGCCGGCACGACGTTCGCCTACTTCGTGATGGGCGTGCCGATCGACTATCGCGCGGAGATCGGGATCGGGATCCTCGCGGCGTCGGTTGTCGCCTTGTCGTTCATGACGACACAGGCGATCCTGGGCAGCCAGCAGACCTTGTACGAAAGCCGCGACCTCGATTTGCTGCTGACCGCACCGATCGAGGGCCGCGTTGTGCTGCTCGCCAAACTGGCGGGAATCGCCGGCATGATCGTGCTGACCTATGCCGGACTGTTGCTGCCGGTGGTCGTCCCGGTCGCGATCCTGGGCCACCCGCGTCTGTTGGGCGTCGTCGCGCTGCTGGTGGCATTGGCGCTGACCGCGGCCGCGATCGGCATCGCCATCACCCTCGCGCTCGCCAGCATCGCCGGCCCCCGCGCCGCGCGCACAGTCGGTCAGGTCGCCGCAGCCGTGCTGGGCGGCGCCTTGTTCCTCTTCAGCCAGCTGTCGCACGGCGCTCAGGGCCGGCAATCGTCCTTTGTCGTGATCTTCCAGGATCTACGCGCCTGGGGATGGGGCGAGACGGGATGGAGCGGCGTGCCCGGCCATGCCGCGTTCGGCGATCCGCTGTCGCTCGCGATCCTGCTGGCGATCGGCGTGGCGCTGTTCGCAGGCACCGGCGCGGTGCTGCAGCGCCTGTTCCTGAGCGGTTATCAGGATGCCGGCATGCGGCTGAGCCGGACGCGACCGACCGGCAAAGCGAGCGCTCGGCTGTTCCATGCCGGCTTGTTCCGGTCCGTCCTCGCCAAAGAGTGGCGCTTGCTGGCGCGCGATCCCGGCCTGGTGTTCCAAATCATCCTGCGCCTGGTCTATCTGGTCCCGCTGATGCTGGTGGCGTTTCGCGGCGGCGGCGGGCTGGTCGCGCCCGGCCTCGCTTTCGCCAGCGTGCTGGTGGCGACCCAGCTCACCGGCAGCTTTGCCTGGCTGGCCGTGTCGGGCGAGGATGCGCCCGAGCTGATCGCGGTGGCGCCGGTCGATAAACAGCGCGTCGATCAGGCCAAGCTCGCCGCCGCTTTGCTGATGGCAGCACCGATCGCCGCCTTGCTGCCGATCGCGATCGCGACGGTCGGCCGATCGCCGCTCGGCGCCCTGGTATCGTTGATCGCCACCGCGATCGGCGGAACGATCGCGGGGTATATCGAGCTCAAGCTGGCCAAACCGGGCCAACGTTCGGCATTCGCCAAGCGGCGCGGCGGCAGCGCGATTGCCGGTATCCTGGGGATGATCGTCGCCGCGATCTTCGGCGGCGGCGCCGCGGCGATCGTCTATTTCATCGGCTGATCGAACAGCCCGTCCTGCGCGCCGGCGGGTGGGTTGAGGCCGAGATGCTTCCAACCGGATGGGTTGAGACACCGTCCGCGTGCGGTGCGCGCGATCAACCCAAGCTGGATCATATAGGGCTCGACGACTTCCTCGATCGTGTCGCGCGGTTCGCTCAAGCCAGCCGCGAGCGTCTCCACGCCGACCGGACCGCCGCGATAGATGTCGGCGATCATCGTCAAATAGCGGCGGTCCATCGCGTCGAGCCCGAGCTTATCCACCTCGAGCCGGTTAAGCGCGGCGTCGGCGGCGACGGCATCGACGGTCTCGCGCCCCGCGACATTGGCGAAGTCGCGCACCCGGCGCAGCAGCCGCCCGGCGATGCGCGGCGTCCCGCGCGCGCGCCGCGCGATCTCCTGCGCGCCATCGGGCGACACGTGGAGCCCAAGCAGACGCGCCGCGCGCGCGACCACCGCTTCCAACTCGTCGACCGTGTAGAAATTGAGCCGCACCGGGATGCCGAAACGATCACGCAGCGGCGTCGTCAGCAGCCCTTGCCGCGTCGTCGCCCCGACCAGGGTGAATTTGGGGAGGTCGATCCGCACGCTACGTGCTGAAGGCCCCTCACCAATCATAAGGTCCAGCGCGCGGTCCTCCATCGCCGGATAGAGCACTTCCTCGACCGCCGGCTGGAGCCGGTGGATTTCGTCGATGAACAGGACGTCGCCGTCCTCGAGATTGGTCAGCAACGCGGCAAGGTCGCCCGACTTGGCGATCACCGGCCCGCTGGTCGCGCGGAAGCCGACTCCCATTTCGCGCGCGATGATCTGCGCGAGCGTGGTCTTGCCGAGCCCCGGCGGCCCGAAGAACAGGACATGATCGAGCGCATCGCCGCGCGTCTTGGCCGCGGAAATGAACACGCGCAGATTCTCGCGCGCCGCTTTCTGCCCAACGAACTCGTCGAGCGTCTTGGGACGCAGCGCCGCGTCGACATCCTCGGCTTGACGCTGGGGCGTGATCAGGCGGGCGGGTTCGTCCATCGAACGTTCCCTACCTGTTCACGCCCCCTTTTGTCACGCGGTCAGTAGAATGCGCCGTAGATCACGTCGGCGACGCGCCGCGTGCGGACATTGACCAACAGCAGATCGGGGCCATAGCGCACCCAACGATAGCCGCGGGGCGGCGGCTCGAGGCCCATCTGCCACCAATCGTCGTAATAATAATGATGGCCGACGAAGATGGTGGGCAGCAGCAGGCCGATCGTCCAGCGGCGATAATGCCAGCCCGGCGGATAGATCCAGCCCGGCCGGTGAATCGGCCTGAAATTGGGCGGACGGCCGGCACCGGGACGATGCGGCTTGCCGGGCTTGGGCGGCCGGGGCAGCGGCGGCATCGGCTTGGTCACCGGCGGGCGTGGAGGCCGTGGCGGGCGAACGACGCCGCCGCCGTTGCCGGGACCCGGCGGACGAGGCCGTGGAGGCAGTGGCTTGGGAGGCTGAGGCCGCGGCGGCCGCGGTGGCTGGATTTGCGGACCACCGGGGCGGCCTGGCTTGGTCGTCGCACCGGGGGGCAGTTTCGGCCCCACCTGAGCAAAGGCCGCACCGATATCGGGTAAAATCAGCAGGAACGCGCTGGTAGCCAACAGAAGTCGCTTCATACGTCCTCCCATCGTTCGGGACGGTCAGCCTACGCCTGGATCGCTCCGCCGAATAATTGTTTCGCTATACCAATAAACTGGTCGTCACGCGCCGGGCACGCTCTGCCGCTGCGCAGTCAGGAATCGAGCCCGTCGACCATGATCAGATCGCGCTCGACCGCGTCGTCGCGATGCGCCAGCGCTTCGGCATAATCGGGAGAGGCATACCAAGCGCGCGCCGCCTCGACGCTCGGGAAAGCGACCAATACCGCTCCCGCACGCCACTCGCCTTCAAGCACGGTCATCGCTCCGCCGCGCGCCAGATACCGACCGCCATGCCGCGCGATCGATGCGGCCGCGAGCCGTCGATACGCCTCGAGCGCGGGACCAGGCTTCATCGTCACCCTGGAAATGACATAGGCGGTCATTCGTAATGCTCGATGCCGTCTCCGACGATCTCGAGCCAGTGATGCTTGCGCGTCTCGTAAACCGAATAAATCGGCGTCGGAAAATTCGGATCGCCAAAGCCGCCGACCGCCACGGCGACCATGTCGCGGTCGAACTCGACCCGGTAGAACAAGGTCGAGCCGCAATCGGGACAGAAATCCATGACGCCCTTGCCGCCCTCATCGCCGACCCGCGTCCATTGTTTCGACTGCCCCGAAATGGTGACACGATCGTTGGGGAACCGCGCCTGCATCGCGAACGCGCTGCCGGATCGCCGCTGACAGTCGAGGCAATGGCAGACCGAAACGCGGACCGGTTCGCCGACGCACTCGATTGAGAGTTGGCCGCAGGCGCAGGTGGCACGGCGTACCGTCGTCTCGTCCGTCATTTCGCTGCCTTCCTTAACGCCAGCCGTACCAACGCATCCAGACCGGCACCGGCGCCCAATTCCTCTTCCGCCGCGCCGACCGCGGCATTGGCCTCGGCCGGGCGGAAGCCGAGATTGAGCAGCGCCGACACTGCGTCCTGCGCCGCGCCCATCGCCGCCGCGACCGGGGTCAGGCTGCCGGGGATCACGCCGCCGACCTTATCCTTCAACTCCCGGACGATGCGTTCGGCCAGCTTTGGCCCGACGCCGTTGGCGCGCGCGACCATCGCCTTGTCCTGCGCGCCCACTGCCTTGGCCAGTTCGACCGGCTCAAGCACCGAGAGGATCGCCAGCGCGACGCGCGCGCCGACGCCCTGCACGCCGGTCAACAGGCGGAACCAGTCGCGTTCGTCGGGGCGCGCGAAGCCGACCAGCCGGATCGAATCCTCGGCGACCAGCATCTCGGTGAAGAGCGTCGCTGCCTCCCCCACCGGCCCGATCGCCGCGAGCGTCTTGGCCGACGCACCGATCAGATAGCCGACGCCGCCGACGTCGATCACCGCATGGTCGATGCCGGTCGCTTCGAGGCGGCCACGGAGGTGCGCGATCATCCGCGGGACATAACCGGAACAACCCGCGCTAGGGAAGCGAAATTCATCCTGCCCGTCGCGCCGCGATGACCTCGACGACGAAATCGACGAAGGCGCGGACACGCGCCGCGCGCTGATGGCGCGACGGCATCAAGGCATAGAGCGGAAAGCGCTCGTCCGCCCAGTCGGTCAGGATCGGCACGACAGCGCCGCTCGCCACCAGGTCCTCGGTGCCCAGTTCGAGGAATTGCGCGATGCCCAGCCCGGCAACGCATGCACCCGCCATCGTCCCGCTGTCGGAAACCATCAACCGCGCCGGCGGCACCACCGGCATCACTTCGTCCCCACGGCGGAATTCCCACGGATAGGGGCGACCGCTCGCCGCATCGTAGAAATCGATACAGGCGTGGTCGGCCAGCTCGCGCGGATGCCGCGGCTCGTCATGCGCGGCGAGATAGGCCGGCGCCGCGACGGTCAGCACGCTTGTCTCCGCCAGTTTGCGCGCGATCAGCCGGCCCGAGGGCGGATCACCGAAACGGACGGCGAGATCAAATCCGTCGGCAATCAGGTCGCCGGTGCGATCGCGCATCACCAGCTCGACGCTGAGCTCGGGGTATCGGGCGAGAAATGCGGCCAGATGACCGGCAAGCACCGCGCGCGAGAAGAAGGCGTCGATATTGACGCGCAGCCGGCCACGCACCGCAGCGCCCGCCCCGGCCACATCCAGCGCCGCCTCCTCGATCCCTTCGATCAGCGGCCCGACTTGCTCGTAGAAGCGCCGCCCCTCATCGGTCAGCGACAAAGCCCGCGTCGTGCGGTCGACCAGCCGCACGCCGACCCTCGCTTCGAGCCGTTGCAATGCCCGGCTCGCGCCCGACGGCGACAGCCCCATTGCCGCTGCGGCGCGCGCGATCGACCCCGCCTCGACCACGGCCATCAGCACAGTCGTCCCGGCAATGAGCCGGCCGTCATAGGACATTGCGCACTCCTGCTGAAAATGCACGAATGATGTGACACAATCGCGTTTGAATCACCAGTGTCGGACGTCCAGATCGCAATCCTGCAGTCGAAAGGAGACGCTCATGTTCGCGGTGATGGGAGTGACCGGAAAGGTTGGCGGCGCGGTCGCGCGGCACTTGCGGGCGGCGGGCGCGCCGGTACGCGCGATCGTGCGTGACCAGGCCAAGGGTTCGGTTTGGGCCGAAGCGGGATGCGAGGTTGCGATCGCGACACTCGACGACGAGCGGTCGCTGGCGATGGCGTTTGCCGGGGCGAGCGGGGTGTTCGCGATGCTCCCGCCACAATTCGACCCGGCGCCCGATTTCCCCGTCGCACGGAGGATGATCGCGACATTGCGCAACGCCCTGGCGACGGCACAGCCCGAGCGGCTGGTCGCGTTATCGACCGTCGGGGCGGACGCGTCCCGGCCGAACCTGCTCAATCAATTGGGCCTGCTGGAGGACGCGCTGGCCGACCTCCCCGGCCGCACGACCTTCCTCCGCGCCGCCTGGTTCATGGACAACGCCGCTGGCGATTTGGCGGACGCGCGGCGCGGCACGATCCGCAGCCATTTGCAGCCGACCGATCGCGCCATCCCGATGGTCGCGTCGAGCGATGTCGGGCAATGCGCCGCCGATCTGCTGCTGGCAGCCGACGCGCCCGCGATCGTCGAGTTGGAGGCGGTCGACCGCGCATCTCCCGACCAGATCGCTGCCGCCTTTGCCCGCGCACTCGGCCATGACGTGCGCGCCGAGCCGGTCGCGCGCGACAGCTGGGAAGCCGAGTTCCGCGCCGCCGGCATGACCAACCCGCTGCCGCGTATGCAGATGATCGATGGCTTCAATCAGGGCTGGATCGATTTCGTCGACCGCGGTGCGGGTGGCCCCAAGGCGACGACCACGATCGATCAGGTCATCGCCGACATCGTCGCGAGGAGCTAGCCGATCCGCCGCGCACTCGCGAGGTGATGCGCGTGGCAGATCGCTACCGCCAGCGCGTCGGCGGCGTCGGCGCCGGCGATCTTCACCCCGGGCAGCAGCCGCGCAACCATGGCGTGGACCTGCGCCTTTTCGGCATTGCCGACCCCGACCACCGCCTTCTTGACCAGCCGCGCGGCATATTCGCCGACATCGATCCCCACGCGCGCGGCACCGAGCAGTACGACGCCGCGCGCCTGGCCGAGCTTGAGCGTCGATTGCGGGTTCATGTTGACGAACACTTCCTCGACCGCCGCGGCGTCGGGCGCGTGGTCGGCGATCAGCGCCGCCAGCATCGTGTCGAGATGCGCCAACCGACGCGGCAGGCTGTCCTTGGCGTCGGTCTTCAACTGCCCGTTGGCGAGATGCGACAGCCGGTTACCCTCGGCCCGGATCACGCCCCAGCCGGTCGTGCCAAGGCCTGGGTCGAGACCGAGGATGATCATAGCTCCCCTCCCGCTTGCGGGAGGGGCCGGGGGAGGGCCTGTCGGAAAATCACGGGAGGGACATGCCCTCCCCTAACCCCTCCCGCAAGCGGGAGGGGAATCCGGATCAACCCAGTTTCTCCATCACCGCGTCGGAGACTTCGTAATTGCCCCACACGGTCTGGACGTCGTCATCGTCGTCGAGCGCGTCGATCAGCTTGAACAGCGTCGCGGCATCGCCTTCGCCGACTTCGACCATCGTCTGCGGGCGCCAGGCGAGCTTGGCGCTTTCCGCTTCGCCCAGCACCGGCTCGAGCGCCTTGGCGACTTCGTGGAGCGATTCGTTCGAGGTCCAGATTTCGTGGCCGTCGTCGGACGACGTCACGTCCTCGGCACCGGCCTCAAGCGCCGCCTCGAACACCTTGTCGGCATCGCCGGCCTTGGCCGGATAGGTGATCAGCCCCATGCGGTCGAAGGCATGGCTGACCGAGCCCGACGCGCCGAGATTGCCGCCATTCTTGCTCACCGCGGTGCGCACGTTGGTCGCGGTGCGGTTGCGATTGTCGGTCAGCGCCTCGATGATCAGCGACACGCCGCCGGGGCCGAAACCCTCGTAGCGGATTTCCTCGTAATTCTCGGCGTCGCCGCGGCTCGCTTTGTCGATCGAGCGCTGGATGTTGTCCTTGGGCATCGACTGCGCCTTGGCCGCGTTGACCGCGGCGCGCAGGCGCGGGTTCATGTCGGGGTCGGGAAGCCCCATTTTCGCGGCGACGGTGATTTCGCGGCTGAGCTTGGAAAACATGCCCGAGCGCTTCTTATCCTGCGCTCCCTTGCGATGCATGATGTTCTTGAACTTGGAATGGCCTGCCATTGGGTCCTCATTGGCGTTTGGCGGGGTCTCTAAACCGGGCCGCGTGCGTGGTCAAAGTGGTGGGTTAGAATTGGTTCGCGCAGAGGCGCAGAGGACGCAGAGACGTGGCCAGACTTGGCAGCCGGCAGACATCGACGAGCTAGCTGAAATGCGCTGCCGCGCCCGGTTCTGTACTTCTCCGCGTTCTCAGCGCCTCTGCGCGAACGACTCTACAACGCTTCCCCACAGGCAACGGCGGAGGCCCAGGCCCATTGGAAATTATAGCCCCCAAGCCAGCCGGCGACGTCCACCGCTTCCCCAATGAAGTGAAGTCCCGGCACCGTCTTCGCCTCCATCGTTTTCTGCGACAGGCCGTCGGTGGCTACGCCGCCGATCGTCACTTCCGCCTTGGCGAATCCCTCCGTGCCGTTGGGACGGAAGGTCCAGCCGGCGAGTTGCGCCTCCGCTGCCGCCAGCGCCTTGTCAGGCAGATCGGCCAGGTTGCCGGAAAGCGCCAGCCGCTCGGCGAGCGTTTCCGCAAGGCGGTCGGGCAACCCCTGTCCCAGGGCCGATCGCAGCGTCGCTCGTGGCCGTGCACGCTTTTCGGCGAGCAGCCAGCCGGCCTCGCGATCGGGCAGGAAGTCGATCGTCACCGCCTCGCCGCCCCGCCAATAAGACGAGACTTGCAGGATCGCCGGCCCCGACAGACCGCGATGGGTGAACAATGCCGCCTCGCGGAACCGGCCCTGCCCTGCGGTCGCGACGACCTCGGTCGCGACTCCCGACAGATCGCGGAACAGCACATCGTCGCCACCCAGGGTCAGCGGCACCAACGCCGGGCGCGGCTCGATCACCTTCAATCCGAATCGTCGCGCAACGTCATAGGCGAAGCCGGTCGCACCCATTTTCGGAATCGATGGGCCGCCGGTCGCGATCACCAGTTTCGGCGCAGATGCCGTGCGATTGCCCAGTGCGATGCTGAATAGCCCATCGGCATGGCCAACCTCGCTCGCGGCGCGCCCCAGGCTCAACTCGACCTCGCCCTGCTCGCATTGATCGAGCAACATCGCGACGATCTGCTTCGCCGAGCCGTCGCAGAACAATTGGCCCAATGTCTTCTCGTGCCAGGCAATGCCGTAGCGATCGACCAGCTCGATGAAATCGGCGGACGTGTAACGGGACAGCGCCGAGCGCGCGAAATGCGGGTTAGCTGAAAGATAGCGGTCCGGCGCGGTATGGATGTTGGTGAAATTGCACCGCCCGCCGCCCGAGATCAGGATCTTCTTGCCCGGCGCATCGGCGTGATCGACGAGCAGCACGCGTCGCCCGTTCTGGCCCGCCACCGCGGCCGCCATCATTCCCGCGGCACCTGCGCCGAGGATGATCGCATCATAGGTTGCCGGAGACTTCATCGCGGCGACTCTGCCTCAGGTCGCGGGCGAGCGCCAAATGCGCCCGTACGAAAAACGGCGGCGCAAGCGCCGCCGTCCTCGTCATCCGATCGGATCGGTTCGATCAGAGCATGCCCAGCGCGTGCAGATAGGTCTCGAGGATCGCCTCTTCCTCCTGATATTCCTCGCGCTTCTTCTTGCGGATCGCCAGAATCTTGCGGATCGCCTTGACGTCGTAGCCGCGGCTCTTCGCCTCGGCCATGACGTCCTTGATGTCGTCGGCGATGCCCTTCTTCTCTTCTTCCAGACGCTCGGCGCGTTCGATCAGCAGCCGAAGCTCGTCCGCCGCGACGCGTCCGCCGCCCATGCCCTCGCCACGTTCTTCAGCCACACGTTCTTCAGCCATAAGTCCTCACTGTGAGGCGAGCGTCATGCCCCGCCTGTTCGAATGGATTGCGATATCGCATTGGCGCGGCCAGCGCGCTTGCGCCGCCGTCTAAGCGGTCGAGGCCGGACCCTCAACCGCTATTCGACCGGTTACCTAGCGATTGGGTTCGGTCATCGCCGGCGGGTCGCTTGCCGGGAAACTGTCCTCGAGCGCTTCGTCGAGCGCGGCGTTCTTCGCCATGCTCTCGTCCATTCGCCGCACTTGCTCGGGCGTCGCCTCGGGCTGACGCGCCTTCCAGCTATCATAGGGCTCGCCATAAACGATCTCGCGCGCCTCGGCCTTCGAGAGGCCGGCCGCCTCGCCGACCCAGTCCGACAGGCAATTGCGGCAGAAGCCGGCAAGCCCCATCAGGTCGATATTCTGCGCATCCTCGCGATGCCGGAGCAGGCGCACCAGACGGCGAAACGCCGCCGCGGCAGATGCATCATCGAGTTGATCGAGCTTATCCATTATACGCTCCACGGTTGATCCATCGGAGATAGGCACTAGGGCATGCGCTCGACAAGCAGAGGAACCTCCCCAGGATGACCAAGGCCATCGCTCCTCGCTCGCGCAAGGTCCGCGTTCTCGCGACATTGGGCCCGGCGAGCAACACGCCCGAAATGATCGCCAAATTGTTCGAGGCGGGCGCGGACGCGTTCCGCGTCAACATGAGCCATGGCGACCAGGCGTCGAAGGTCGCCGTGATCGAGGCGATCCGCGGGCTGGAAAAGAAATATGGCCGGCCCACAACGATTCTGGCCGACCTCCAGGGACCGAAATTGCGGGTCGGCAAGTTCGCCGAGGGACGCGTCGAGCTCAAGACCGATTCGATGTTCGTGCTCGACCGTGACAAGACCCCGGGCGACGCGACCCGGGTCGAGCTGCCGCACAAGGAAATCTTCGCCGCGATGGAGGCGGGCGCGCGCCTGTTGCTCGACGACGGCAAATTGGTGCTCCGGGTGATCGAGCATGACGACAAACGGATCGTCACCAATGTCGAGGTCGGCGGACCGCTCAGCAACAATAAGGGGCTGAACGTCCCCGACGTGGTCGTGCCGATGGCGGCGCTGACCGAAAAGGATCGCAGCGACCTGGCCTTTGCGGTCGAGCAGAATGTCGACTGGATCGCGCTCAGCTTCGTGCAGCGGCCCGAGGATCTGATGGAAGCGCGCAAGCTGATCGGCGGCAAGGCGGCCTTGCTCGCCAAGATCGAGAAGCCCGCGGCGATCGAGCGGCTCGAGGAAATCATCGAGGCATGCGACGGCGTGATGGTGGCGCGCGGCGACCTCGGCGTCGAATTGCCGCCGCAAACCGTGCCGCCGCTGCAGAAGCGGATCGTCGAAAGCGCGCGCCGCCAGGGCAAGCCGGTGGTGGTCGCGACCCAGATGCTCGAATCGATGATCGAATCGCCGTCGCCGACGCGCGCCGAGGTCTCCGACGTCGCCACCGCCATCTATGACGGCGCCGACGCGATCATGCTGTCGGCCGAATCGGCGGCGGGCAAATGGCCGATCGAATCGGTCGCGATGATGAATGCGATCGGCGAAGCGGTCGAAAGCGATCCGGCGCATGGCGACCGCATCCACTTCACCGTGATTCGATCGGACCCGACCACTGCAGATGCCTTGTCCGAATCGGCCAAGAACATCGCGCGGACGATCGAGGCCAAGGTGATCGTGTGTTTCACCAGCTCGGGCTCGACCGCACGACGAATCGCGCGTGAGCGTCCCGGCGTGCCGATCATGGTATTGACGCCCAAGATGGAGACGGCGCGGCGATCGGGCCTGTTATGGGGCGCCTATGCCGTCCACACGCGCGACGTCGATTCGTTCGAGGAAATGGTCGCCAAGGCCAAGCGCATGGTGCTGCGCCACCATCTGGCCGAGGCAGGCGATCGCGTGATCGTGATGGCCGGCGTGCCGTTCAAGACGCCGGGATCGACCAATGTGCTCCACGTCGTGCGGATCATGGGCGACGAGTTGAAGGGGTATAGTTGAGGTTGCTCTCCCGTCGACACCCCGGCCTTGTGCCGGGGTCCACCGGAAGGCGGACGAGAGCTAGCGCCTCCAGACCAACACCAAGAGGCACGGCGGATGCCGGGACGAGCCCGGCATGACGAATCGCGTAGAAACGCGAAGAGCGCCCGATCTCGTCGATCAGGCGCTCGTCAGGAACTCACAAGTTCCGGTCGTCCAACGGACCGCCGATGTCGCGAACGACAACGGCAGAAACCGTCCGCAGTTCAGCCCTGGCGGGCCTTGAAGCGGCGGTTGGTCTTGTTGATGACGTAGGTGCGGCCACGGCGGCGGATCACGCGGTTGTCGCGATGCCGGTCCTTGAGCGACTTCAGTGAATTGCGGATCTTCATGATCGATTCGCTTCTTTAAGATTGCAGTGAAACTGGGAAGCGGGCCGCCTATAGTGAGGGTTGCCCGAAGTCAACCCACGGGCAGGCAAAACCGGCTACGTCTTAGAGTCGTTGCAGCTTCGCTGAGACGGTGCCGGCCCGCTCCCCCAACCCGACCTCCCATAGAATATTCTGATTGGGGGGGTCGGGTGGGGGAGCGGGCGGAGCAGCCCAAGGTTCCGGCGACGCGAAGCGTCGTTGGAATGGCGGCGGAGGGCGGCACCGCAACTGTTTCAGCTTTGCTGAAACAGACTCTAGAAGACAACATACCGGTGCAACGCGATGGTGGAGAAGAGTGAATGCGTAAAGCGATCCTGCTGACGGCAGCCCTGATGGTTACGGGGTGCGCAACGGCGCCTGCCTCGTTCCCCACCGAAGTGACTCGCTATCGCGCCGATGAGGTCGGCCGCGGCACCATCGCGCTGGTGCCCGATGAAGGCATCGACAACGGCCCGGAATATCAGGTCTATGCCCTGGCGGTCGGCGATGCGCTGGCCAAGCAAGGCTATACCCTGGTCCCCGACGGATCGAAGAGCGTCTATGTCGCCAAGATCGGCTTCCACACCGAGGCGCGGCCGGTGCGCGAGCGCTCGCCGTTCAGCATCGGCCTGGGCGGCGGCACGTGGAGCGGCAATGGCGGCGGCGGGGGCGTCGGGCTGGGCGGCGGCGTGTCGTTCCCTATCGGCCGCGGCCGTGATCGCGAGGACGCGCTCAGCATGCTGTCGGTCAAGATCAACCAGCGCCAGGGCGATCTCGGCGTGTGGGAAGGCCGTGCCCAGTCGCGCGCGATCGGCGTGGTCGGCAATGCGGTGGCGGACAAGCTCGCGCCCAAATTGGCGACCGCGTTATTCACCGGGTTCCCTGGCGATTCGGGCCGGACTATCGAGGTCAAATGACCGATTCCCTTCCTGCCATCACCGCCGCGTTCGACGGCGGCAATATCAATGTTGTCGAGATCCAGGGCGACCGCCTCGACCTGGAAATCGCCAAGGACCATCTGTCCGATTTCTATCAATGGTTCTCGTTCCGAGTCGCCAACGCGGCCGGGCGCAAGCTGACCTTCCGCATCCTGAATGCGGGCAAGTCGGCCTATCCGTTCGGCTGGCCGGGCTACAAAGCGCGCGCGTCGACCGACCGCGTCCATTGGCGGATGATCCCCACTCGCTACAAAAACGGCGTGCTCGAATTCGACTGGCAGTCGGACGCGCAGGTCGCGTGGTTCGCCTATTTCGCGCCGTACACGATGGAACGGCACGAGGATTTGATCGCCACCTATGCCGCCAAGCCGGGCGTCACGCACCGCGAACTCGGCCACACGCTCGATGGCCGCGCGATCGACCTGCTGACCATCGGCACGGGCGACAAGCCGGTATGGCTCTACGCTCGCCAGCATCCGGGCGAGAGCATGGCCGAATGGTGGATGGAAGGCGCGCTGGAGTGGCTGACCAGCCCGACGGCGGACGCCGTGAAGGCCAAATGCACCTTCCATGTCGTCCCCAACATGAACCCCGACGGCACGTTCCGCGGGCACCTTCGGACCAACGCCGCGGGCATCAACCTCAACCGCGAATGGCATGAGCCATCGATGGAAAAGAGCCCCGAGGTGAAACTCGTCCGCGACGAAATGGACCGCACCGGGGTCAAGCTCGCGATGGACGTCCATGGCGACGAGGCGATCCCGGCCAATTTCCTGGCGGGTTATGAAGGCATTCCGAGCTGGAGCGATGAGTTCGGCGAGAAATTCTACGATTTCGGCCGCCGCCTCGCCGCGCGCACGCCCGAATTCCAGACTGAGCAGGGTTATGAGAAATCGGCCCCGGGCAAGGCCAATCTGACGATGTCGACCAACCAGCTCGCCGAACGGTTCGGTGCGGTGTCGATGACCCTGGAAATGCCGTTCAAGGACCACGACCCCAATCCCGACCCCGAATTCGGCTGGTCGCCGGATCGCTGCAAGGTCTTGGCGGTGGCATGCCTCGAAACGATCGCCGAGGTGATCGACGGGATTTGAGCGGGGGAGTGCGTTCCGGCGGGTGCCGGCGCCCTCGCCTGCTAGCCGAATAGTTCCGCGAGGAAGTTGCCGGCCGCTTTCCAGCTGCGGCGGTCGGCGCGCTCCTCATAGGCAACGCCCGGACGCACCGGCGGAGCGCCCTTGCGGTCGATATCGGTGAAGGCGTGGCCGGCTGTCCCATAAGCATGGATCTGCCAATCGGCCTGGCCCTCGCTCAATTCCTTGCCGAGCGCGACCATGACATCGGGCGGCGCGATCGGGTCTTCCCAGCCGTGGCAGACCAATATCTTGGCCTTGATCGGCGTGACGCTGGCATAATCGGGCTTGTCGTAGACACCGTGGAACGACACCACCCCCTGTACGTCGAACCCGGCGCGCGCCACGTCCAACGCACATTTGCCGCCGAAGCAATAACCATAGACCGCGGTCCTGGCCGGATCGACCAGCTGGAAACCCTTGAGCATTTCGAGCGACGCCTTCAGCCGGTCGCGCAATAGCCCGCGATCGGCATTGAGCTCGTTCATATATTCGGCCGGATTTTCCGAGGCGAAGGTCTTGCGCCGCCCCTGTCCGAACACGTCGGCGACGAAGCCGACATAGCCGAGCTTGGCGATATTCTCGGCGGTGACGCTGTCCGATTCCTTCTGGCCGAGCACGTTGGGCACGACCATCACCCCCGGCCGCGCGGTCTCGACCTCTTCGTCATAGGCGAACACGCCCTCGAACGGGCCGCCCGGGCCGTCATACACCATGGTTTGCCGCACGATCGCCATGACTCGCTCTCCAGGTTTGCCGTAACGGCACGAAGCGCTACAGAGCCGCCCGATCCCCCGCAAGGAGTTGCTTCGTGCCCATGCTCGTCCTGATCCGCCACGGCCAGTCGGCCTGGAACCTCGAAAACCGTTTCACCGGCTGGTGGGATGTCGACGTGACCGAAAAGGGCGCCGAGGAAGCGCGGCTGGCGGGCGAGCTGATGGCCGCCAAGGGCCTCGATTTCGATATGTGCTTCACCTCGCTCCAGACGCGGGCGATCAAGACGCTCAACCTCGCGCTGGAGGCGATGGGGCGGCTGTGGCTGCCGGTCGAAAAGGACTGGCGGCTCAACGAACGCCATTATGGCGGACTGACGGGACTCAACAAGGCGGAGACCGCGGCCAAGCACGGCGACGAGCAGGTCCATAGCTGGCGCCGCAGCTTCGACATCCCGCCGCCGCCACTGGAAGCGGGCAGCGACTATGATCTGTCGAAGGATCGCCGCTATGCCGGCATCGCCATCCCGAACACCGAGAGCCTGAAGGACACGATCGCGCGGGTGCTGCCTTATTGGGACGGACGCATCGCTCCTTCGCTCAAAAGCGGACAGCGCGTATTGATCTCAGCGCACGGCAATTCGCTGCGCGCGTTGGTCAAGCATCTGTCGAACATTCCCGATGACGAGATCACCGGCCTGGAAATCCCGACTGGCCAGCCGATCGTCTATCAGCTCGATGACCAGCTCAACGCCACCGACCGCTATTATCTGAGCGAGCGGTGATCGCGGGCACGTCGCTGGCGACCGGCGCCGTCAATCCTGTTCCCGCGCGCGCCGATTGAGCAACTCGCGTTCGCGCCGGTTTCCGGCCAGCGCGGCGGCCGTCTCGAACGCAGCCCGTGCCTCCTCGTGACGCCCCAGCCGTCGCAGCAGGTCGCCGCGCACGCTCGGCAGCAGATGATAGTCGGCCAATTCGGGCGCGTCGGCGATGCGGTCGAGGATGACGAGCCCTGAGGCGGGACCTTCCGCCATGCCGACCGCGATCGCGCGGTTGAGTTCGACGATCGGCGATCGGGTAACGGCGGACAGCTCCGCATAGAGCAATGCGATGCGCAACCAGTCGGTTTCGGCGGCGCGCGCGGCGCGTGCGTGGCAAGCCACGATCGCGGCCTGGAGTGTGTAGAACCCGCCGACACCGCCCAATTCCTCGGCGCGCGCCAGCGATCGCATCCCGCGCTGGATCTGCGCGCGATCCCATAATGCGCGATCCTGATCGAGCAGCAGGATCGGCTCGCCGGCCGGATCGGTCCGCGCCGCGGTGCGCGAGGCGTTGAGCTCCATCAAGGCGAGCAGTCCGTGCGCTTCGGGCTGATGCGGCGCGATCGCGACGACCGCGCGCGCCAGCCGCAACGCCTCGCTGCAGAGGTCGGGACGCAGCCAGTCGTCGCCCCGCGCCGCGGTATAGCCTTCGTTGAAGATCAGATAGATGACCTCGAGCACCGACGACAATCGTTGGGCCAGCTCATCGCCATGCGGCGTCTCATAGGCCAGACCCGAATCCGTCAGGGTTCGCTTGGCGCGGACGATGCGTTGCGCGACGGTCGCCTCGGATACCAGGAAAGCGCGAGCGATCTCGGCGGTGGTCAGGCCGCAGATCATCCGCAATGCCAGCGCCGGCCGGGCGTCATAGGGTAGCAGCGGATGACACGCGGTGAAGATCAGCCGCAGCATCTCGTCGCCGATATCGTCGTCGAGAAATGCATCGTAATCGGGCGTCTCCGCTTGCTCCTGCTCCAGCTCGTGCAGGAGGAATGCGTGATTGCGGTCGAGCATCGGCAATCGCCGCATATGATCGACCGCCAAGCGCCGGGCGGTCGTCATCAGCCACGCCCCCGGCCGTTCGGGCACGCCGGTCTGCGGCCAGCGCTCGAGCGCGGCGAGCAATGCCTCCTGGGTCAGTTCCTCGGCCAGCGGCACGTCGCGCAACATCCGCGCCAGGCTGGTGATCAGCCGGGGCTGCTCGATCCGCCAGACGGCCAGGATCGTGCAATGCGCGTCGGCAGCCGTCATGGCTGCCGACGCCGCGAAGGTCGGGAAGCGATCAAGCCGTGGGCGGACCGGCGAACGCGCGGACTTCGCAGGTGCCTTCCCAGCCAGGCATATGATCCTTGTGGAGCTGCATGAATTCGACCGCCAGCGCGACGGCCTCTTCCTTGCTCGCGAACTCGGAAATCGCATAGCCGCCGATGACTTCCTTGGCCTCGACGAACGGACCGTCGAGCACGCTCAGTTCGCCGTTCCTGATGGTGATGCGAGCGCCCTGCTCGATCGGCATCAGTCCGCCATTGTCGATCATCCGGCCGGCCTTGATCTCGCGGTCGGCGAGCTTGCCCATGGCTTCGAGAAGCTCGGGCGTCGGATTGCCGTATGTCTCCGACCGCGGCGAGGTGACGATGGACATGAAACGCATCGGGAAAACTCCTGGGTCGAGCCGCGGCACCATCGCCGCGTGATTGCCTCGCCCATTATAGTCGACGAACTGGCAAGGCCGATATCGACAGCGCGGACGCATTTTTCCTATCCCCCGTCCCGGCAAAGGCGCAGCCTGCGGGTCAGTCATTGGGAGAATCGCCATGCCGCAATTCGTCATCGAACGGGACATGCCCGGAATCGGGGGTGCCAGCGCCGCCGACCTCAAGGGCGCGTCGCAAACCTCGTGCAGCGTGCTGCGCGACCTGGGGCCCGAGATCCAATGGGTTCACAGCTATGTCACGGACGACAAGATCTATTGCATCTATCGCGCGCCATCGGCCGACCTGATCCGCCAGCATGCCGAGACCGCGGGCTTCCCGGCCAATTCGATCGCCGAGGTGCGCAATGTGATCGATCCGACCACTGCTGATTAACCGCGACCAAGGGATCGACAGCCCGCGACGCGCGTTTCTTCTCCAAGCGTAACGATCGGGCGATCGCCCGGATGGAGAAATCAATGCAGGCGGGTAGCCATCGGAAGAAATTTGTCGCGGCGTTGAGCATGGCGAGCGCGGTGCTGTTGCCTTACGCGGCAATGGCACAGAGCACCGCACCCGCCGCTCCCGCCACCACCACCACGCCGACCGCCGCCGATCCGGCGCCGCAATCGACGCGCGACGAGAAGCGCAAAGAGACGATCGACGATACCAAGGACGTGGTCAGCCAACCCGCCAAGGACGTCGGCATCGCCAAGACCAAGATCCCGCCGTCGCTGGTCGAGGCGTCGAACGCGCCCTATTCGCTCGCCGGGCTGAGGACCTGCCGCCAGATCGCCGACGCGGTGCGCGTGCTCGATGCGGCGCTCGGCCCGGACTACCGCGCGGGC
>Ga0207709_10000145_pt1 | contig 98629 bp, 103 predicted proteins | sample KBSM34metaG_FD_184397 | JGI IMG/M metagenome (GOLD analysis project Ga0207709, IMG submission 184397) | Miscanthus rhizosphere microbial communities from Kellogg Biological Station, Michigan, USA - KBS M3-4 metaG (SPAdes) (version 2) | ecosystem: Host-associated > Plants > Roots > Rhizosphere... | reverse complement strand
GGCCGCGCAGACGTCTGGGAGCCCGAGCGCGATATCTATTGGGGCACCGAGGAGGAATGGGTCGGCAGCCCGAACAGCAAGACCCGCATCGATGAGGAATCGGGCCGCGCACTCGAAAGCCCGCTTGCCGCGATCCAGATGGGCCTCATCTACGTCAATCCCGAAGGGCCGGGCGGCGTACCCGATCCGCTCAAGTCCGCGCGCGACATGCGCGAAACTTTCTACCGCATGGGCATGAACGACGAGGAGACCGCAGCGCTGACTGCCGGCGGCCACACCTTCGGCAAGGCGCACGGCGCCGGCGACGCCGCGAAAGTAGGCGCCGCACCCGAAGGCTCGGACATCGCGCAGCAAGGCCTCGGCTGGCAATCTGGTCACGAAAGCGGCATGGGCGATCATACGATCACGTCGGGCATCGAGGGTTCGTGGACGCCGAAGCCGACCGAATGGAGCATGCTCTATTTCGACATGTTGCTCGATCACGACTACGAGTTGACGCGCAGCCCCGCCGGCGCGAAGCAGTGGCATCCGGTCGGCGATCCCGCCGAAACGCTTGCACCCAAGGCGCACACGCCGGGCGTCAAGGTCCCGACGATGATGACCACCGCCGACATGGCGCTGAAGATGGACCCCGCATACCGCAAGGTGATGGAGAAGTTCCGCGCCGATCCGGCCTATTTCGCCGACACCTTCGCCCGCGCCTGGTTCAAATTGTGCCATCGCGACATGGGACCGAAAGCACGCTATCTCGGGCCCGACGTCCCGGCCGAAGACCTGATCTGGCAGGACCCGATTCCCGCCGGTCCGAAGCTCTCCGACAGCGATGTCGCCGCGCTCAAGGGCAAGATCGCCGATTCCGGCCTCAGCGTCGCGCAGCTGGTGAAGACTGCCTGGGCATCGGCCGCGACCTATCGCGGGTCGGACCATCGCGGCGGCGCCAACGGCGCGCGTATCCGCCTCGCGCCGCAAAAGGACTGGGCCGTCAACGAACCGGCCGAGCTTGCCAAGGTGCTCAAGGTCTATGAGGGCATCCAGGCCGATTTCGGTGGCGCGGGCAAGGTCAGCATCGCCGACCTGATCGTGCTCGGTGGCAATGTCGGCGTCGAGCAAGCTGCGAAAGCCGCGGGCCGCAGCGTGACGGTGCCGTTCACCAGCGGTCGCGGCGACGCCACGGCCGAGCAGACCGATGCCGAGGGTTTCGGCGTGCTCGAGCCGCGCGCCGACGGCTTCCGTAACTATCTGCAGGTGAGGTTCAACGTGCCCACCGAGGAATTGCTGGTCGACCGTGCCCAGCTGCTCGGCTTGTCGGCGCCCGAGATGAGCGTGCTGGTCGGTGGCTTGCGCGTGCTCGGCGGCAATCACGACGGATCGAAGCATGGTGTGTTCACCGACCGCCCAGGCCAGCTGACCAACGACTTCTTCGTCAACCTGCTCGACATGAATACGGCATGGAAGCAGATCGACGACTCGGGTGACGAGGAGTTCGAGGGCAATGACCGCCACACCGGCCAGCGCAAATGGACCGGTACGCGCACCGACCTGGTGTTCGGCTCCAACTCGGAACTGCGCGCTTTGTCCGAAGTCTATGCCTCGGCGGATGCCGGCGACCAGTTCGTTGCCGATTTCGTCAAGGCATGGGCCAAGGTGATGAACGCCGATCGCTACGACCTCGCCTGAGGTCGAACAGTCCCGCCTGGCCGGATCGGCCGGGCGAATAGAGCCGCCGGCGCCCCCTCCCCCCTTGGCGCCGGCGGCTTTTGTTTGGGCAGGTTGCTGGACCTAGGCGACGGCTTCGGCGCCGATGGCCAGGGGCGAATCCCGATAGACTGCCTCGTCCAATATTCCGGCTCGCTTCGCGACGACGGTCGGCACCAATGCCTGGCCCGCCACGTTGACCGCGGTGCGGCCCATGTCGAGGATCGGATCGATCGCCAGCAACAGACCCGCGCCCTCGAGCGGCAGGCCTAAGGTGGAAAGCGTCAGCGTCAGCATCACCGTCGCGCCGGTAAGGCCGGCGGTCGCCGCCGATCCGATCACCGAGACAAAGGCGATCAAGCCATAATCGCCAAGGTGCAGCGGAATGCCGTAGAATTGCGCCACGAAGATCGCCGAGATTGCGGGATAGATCGCCGCGCACCCGTCCATCTTGGTAGTGGCGCCCAGCGGCACCGCGAAGGCGGCATAAGCTTGCGGCACGCCCAGCCGCCGCTCCGTCACTTCCTCGGTCACCGGCAAGGTCCCGACCGAGGAGCGCGACAGGAAACCGAGCTGGATCGCCGGCCAGGCACCCGCGAAGAAACGCAGCGGATTGAGACCGTTGGCGATCAGGATCGCCGGATAGACCAGCAGCAGGACGATCGCGAGACCGGCATAGACGGCGATCGCGAATGCGCCGAGCGACGACAGCGCGTCCCAGCCATAACGGACCAGCGCGTCGGCGATCAGCGCCGCGCTGCCGATCGGCGTGAGCGCGAATACCCAGCGCAGCAATCGGCGGAAGATCGCCAGCGCCGATCCGTTGAACGCCAGGAAGGCCTCGCCCGGCTCGCCGATCCTGACCGCGGCCGCGCCGACCGCGAGCGCGGCGACGATCACCTGCAGTACGTTGAACGACACTGCCGTCGACGCGACGCCGTTCGTCATCGTCGTCGATGCGCCCAGCCCCAACGCGTTGGCGGGGACCAGCCCTTTGAGAAAATCGAGCCAGGACCCTGTTGTGCCAGGTGCCTTGGCAGCGCCGGCGGCGACCGAGGCATGCAGACCCGGCTGAATCGCCAGCCCAAGAAGGATGCCGATCGCGACCGCGATCAGCGCGGTGACCGCGAACCACAATAAGGTGCGGGAAACCAACGCGGCGGCGTTTTCCAGCGTGCGCAGCGCCGCGACGGAGGCGACGATCGCGGTGAATACCAATGGCGGCACCAGCGCCTTGAGCAATTGAATGAAAATCTGGCCGACCGTATGCGCCGTCTCGCCGATGGCTGCGCTGCCCGTCCAGCGTGCGAGGAGGCCGACCACCAGACCAGCGGCCATGCCGATCAGCACTTGCGCGCCGAAAGAGGGCTTGGTCCGCGCGCTCACGACGCCATCCTCCGCGCCGGCGGCCGGGTGCGGGCCAGCGCGTCGCCGAGCGCATCGGCCTCCGCGCCGTACAGACGGATGGCGCCGGGTTGGACGATCACGCTTTCGGGCGGGACGTCGTCGAGCAGCCAGACATTGCCCCCGATGGTCGAGCCGCGGCCGATCGTCACGCGGCCAAGGATAGTCGCGCCGGCATAAATCACGACGTCGTCCTCGACGATCGGGTGCCGCGCATAGCGTTCGCGCGGCGCCGTGCTCGCGTCCCATAACGGGCTGCGCGCACCCAGCGTGACATGCTGATAGAGCCGGACGTTCGAACCGATGATCGATGTCTCGCCGATCACCACACCGGTACCATGGTCGATGAAGAAGCGCGGGCCGATCGCGGCGCCGGGATGGATGTCGATGCCGGTCCGCGCATTGGCGAGTTCCGAAATCGACCGCGCGACGATCGCCGCGCCCAGTTTGTGGAGTTCGTGCGCGATGCGATGATGCAGCGTCGCGATCGCACCGGGATAGCTCACCAGGATCTCGTCCACGCTGCGCGCCGCTGGATCGCCGATAAAGGCGGCGTCGATATCGCTGTCGATCAATGCCCTGATGTCGGCCAGAGTCGCCGCGAAATGGCGGATGAGAGTAGCGGCATGATCGTCGTCGAACGGGGCGGCGCTCTCCAGCTGCCAATAGGCGATCTCGGCGTCGATCTCCTGCCGCAGGATATCGAACCCGTTCGCCAGACGGGCGGCAACGAAGGCGTCTTCCTGATCGGGCCCGTCGCGAAACCCGCCGAGACGACGCGGGTACAAAGCCGCGGACAGGTCGCGGATCGCCTGCCCGAGCGCTTCGGGCGACGGAAATCGTACGGCCGGCGGTTGGCGGCGCGCGCGTGACGTGAGCCGCGCATCGCGCAAGTCGGCAACGGTTCTTTGGATGAATTCCGACGACACATCGTCGATCAAATTTTGGGCTACCATCGCAACGCCACCGCTGTCCAAACAAGGGAAGCGGCCCGGCTGCTAGGGGACGGCCGGGCCGCAGTTTGTGTCCAGGGAGCGGACGGTCTCTTTCTAATTCATAGTATTTTGATGGGAAATACAGCTCTGCTTGCCCGCGCCCAAGGATCGCTTGTGCGGTCGCAGGACTCGCCCTGTCAGGCGATGGGATAACATTGCCCCCGCCCCCCGCCGTCATTATCGTGCCGCCATGCGCCAGCGAATCCTGATCGGTCTTGCCCTCGTCCTCATCCTGGTGGGCGGCCTCTATCTCTATTTTGCCCAGCCCGATGAGGCACGGCTCAGCATCGCGGCAGTCAGCGGCAGCCGGCCCGACATCACGCCCGCGCGCGCGCAGATCTGGCCGACGATCAAGGTCGCCGACGCGGTGGGATGGAAGCAGGGTGAGATGCCGACGGCGGCGGCCGGGCTCAAGGTCAACGCCTTCGCCTCGGGACTCGACCATCCGCGTTGGCTCTACCGCCTGCCCAATGGCGACGTGCTGGTTGCCGAGACCAATTCGCCGCCGCGTCAGGGTGACGGCATCGCCGACTGGGTGATGGGCTACCTCCTCGACAAGGGCGGCGCCGGCGTGCCTTCGGCCAACCGCATCACCTTGTTGCGCGACGCGAACGGCGATGGCGTGGCCGAGGTGAAACAGACGTTCCTGACCGGACTCAACTCGCCGTACGGCATGGCGCTGCTCGGGCCGTATCTCTACGTCGCCAATACCGACGCGCTGGTGCGATATCCCTTCACGCCGGGGCAAACCAGGATCGATGCCAAGCCCGAAACGGTGATCAAATATCCCGGCGGCGGCAACCATTGGGCGCGCAACGTCATCGTCGCCGAAGACGGCAAGACGCTGTATCTGGCGGTCGGATCGTCAAGCAATATCGCCGACAACGGCCTCGACGCGGAGAAATTCCGCGCCAACATTCTTCAAGTCTTCCCCGACACCAAAACCTTCCGCATTTATGCCGCGGGCATACGCAACGCCAACGGACTGGCACTCGAGCCCAAGACCAAGGCATTGTGGACGGTGGTCAATGAGCGCGACATGCTCGGCTCCGACACGCCGCCCGATTATTTGAGCGCCGTGGAAGCCGGCGACAATTTCGGCTGGCCGTGGTTCTATTGGGGCGGCTATCCCGACCATCGCGTGAAGCCGGAAAATCCCGGGCTGCAGGAATATGTGAAGCGTCCCGATTATGCCTTGGGCCCGCACGTCGCGGCACTGGGGCTGGCGTTTGCCGACACTGCGCGGCTCGGCCCGCAATTCGCCGATGGTGCCTTTATCGGCGAGCACGGATCGTGGAACCGGCTGCCGGTATCGGGCTATCGCGTCATCTATGTGCCGTTCGGCGACAACGGTTTTCCCGCCAAGGGAGCGAAAGCGGTCGACGTGCTGTCGGGCTTCCTCGATGCCAAGGGTCAGGCGCGCGGCCGTCCGGTCGGCGTAACCTTCGACGCCACCGGCTCGTTGCTGGTGGCAGACGATGTCGGCAACACTATCTGGCGCGTGAGTTCAGCGACGCCGGTTCCCGCGTCCGAGCCGTCACCCGCCGCCACTCCGAAACCGTCGCGCTAAGGGATTGTAAGGGGCGGGCTGCAACTGGCCCCCCGACCGCGCAGCCCGCACACCCGTACGACACCGAAAGGTCCACGCGTTGACGCGTATCTTTTCCCTCGATTCCGTTTCTTTACACCAACTTGTCGGATTCATGCGTTGACGATTTCAATTTAACTGCCCAAAATGGGTCACTGCGGGGGCGGGAGTGAGTCATATGGCTGCTGGCGGCCGCGTTGCTACGGTTCCCGAGGGCATGAGCGATCACTGGCGCACCGCCATGTTCGCACTGACCAACCTGTTCCTGTCGATGCACCGGACCTTCACCGGGCATGATGGCGAAAGCCCGACCTCCGTGCTGATCTATTGCACGGTATCGGTCGGCAACATCCAGAAGCTGATGCGCGAACGCAGCGTGCCCCGCGAGTACACGGCGACCGCAATACTGCCGCGCGAATGGGTCGTGCCGATGTCGCGCAGCGCGATCGCCGCCGCGACCGGTCTGGCGAGGGAGACGGTGCGCCGCCACGTCGCGCAAATGATCGAAGCGGGCCTGTTCATCGAGGATCCGCGCGGCGGCGTGACGGTCGTGCCTGGCGCCATCCAGACCCGTGCTCTCGAGCCGCTGCTGGAGACTTTGGTCACCGAATTTTCGCGCACCGCGGATGCGCTGCTGCGTGCCGGGGTGATCGAAGTCCAGACGTCCTGACCGGTCGAGTCGCTTTCAGCTTCGCTGAAAACCAGATTCGATGCGCACTATTCGAGCAATTTGGGCGCTTCCTTGGCGAGCTTCGCGCGGATGCGGTCGGCGAACAACGCCAGGAACGGCGGCAGGTCGACGGTCGCGATCACGCGGTCACTGCGTACGTCCAGGCTGGAGGAGACGCGCTGCCCCATCGCCGCGACGGTGAAATGGAGCACATCGGCGGTCCAATGATGTTCGACCTCGGCACCGCCGGGAAACCAGCCCGACACTTTGCCGATACCCGCATCGACTCGACGCCGCGCCTCTGCCAGCCCGAGCTTATGCGGCACCTCGACAACGACCGGATCGCTCATGCCGTGAAGAACCCCGTCGAAATCATGTGGCAAACAATTGCGCGTCGTCGGCGAACGCCTTGAACTCGAGCGCGTTCCCGGACGGATCGAGGAAGAACATCGTGGCTTGTTCGCCCGGTTGGCCGACGAAGCGGATATGCGGCTCGATCCCGAAGGCGATGCCCGCCGCCTTTACCCGGTCGGCCAGCGCCTGCCAGGCGTCCATCGCCAGCACGACCCCGAAATGCGGCACTGGCACGTGGTGACCATCGACGGGATTGGATACCGCAACAGGTTTCGCCGCGGGGTCGAGGTGGGCGACGATCTGATGCCCGAACAGGTCGAAGTCGATCCAGCTGTCCGAGCTCCGCCCTTCCGGACAGCCGAGCGTGCCGCCGTAAAAAGCGCGGGCAGCGGCAAGATCGTGAACGGGAAAGGCGAGGTGGAAGGGACGGAGCATGACTCCTAGCTACCGCCCGCAGAGGCAAACGTCACCCCGGACTTGTTCCGGCGTCCATGGTTCCGCATAGGAACGATGTGCGGCGACTGCTGCACGGTGGATGCCGGGACAAGCCCGGCATGACGTTCGGATAAATGGGGCAGTGCGCTCATTGTGATTTGGTTGCGGCGCCTTCTCCCTCTGTCGCTCGGCGCCATGGCCGCGCTCGGATTTGCGCCATGGGACTGGTGGCCGCTGACCTTGGCCGGGTTTGCGGTCTGGCTGCTCCTCATCCATGGTGCCGGCTCGATCAGGCAGGTCTTGGGAATCGGCTGGCTCTTCGGGCTCGGCCACTTCGCCGTCGCCAATTTGTGGATTCAGCAGCCGTTCGAATTTCAGGACGCGATGCCGCCCTGGCTCGGCTATGTCGCGGTGGTCCTGGTCGCTGCCTATCTCGCTCTCTTCCCAATGCTTGCCGCCGGACTCGCCTGGCGGCTCGCGAGCCCGGCAGCGAAAGGCGATCCGGCGCCGCGCGTCGACACGTCCTTCGTGCTGGTCGCGGGCGCTGCCTGGATCGCGACCGAATATCTGCGCGGGACGATGTTCACGGGCTATCCATGGGATCCGCTGGCGGCGACCTGGGTGTCGGCCGGACATTTGGCGAACCTGGCAGCCTATATGGGCACCTATGCGCTCTCGGGGATGGTAGTGGTCGCAGGCGGCTGTCTGCTGGTCGTCATCGTCGACCGACGCGCCTATCTCCCGATGCTAATTCTGCTTGCGCTGATGTTTTCTTCGCCAGCCATCGATGGAGGCCATCCGCCCGTCCTGGCAAATGTCCGCATCGTCCAACCCAACCTGGCAGAGGAAGCGAAACCGACCGCCGATTACGCCGAAGCCAATTTCCAGGCGCTCGCCCGCTTGTCCGGAAAACCCAATCCCGACCATCCGCGCCTTATCCTGTGGCCCGAAGGCGCGATCCGCTTCCCCGTCGAGGACGACTATCCGCGCTATGTCTACGACCTGATGGGTAGCGCACAGACCGCACGCATCCGGATGGCCTCGCTGCTCGGCGACCAAGACGCGATCCTGACGGGCACGCAGGGCATGTATTTCGACAAGCGCACCGAGAATATGATCGCCGCGACCAATTCGATCGCGGTGATCGGCCCCGATGCGCAACTCCATGGTCGCTACGACAAGGCGCATCTGGTGCCCTATGGCGAATATCTACCGATGCGCCCGGTGCTCGAGGCGATCGGGCTGTCGCGGCTCGTCCCCGGCGATGTCGATTTCATTCCCGGCCCCGGCCCGCGCACGATGGCCATCCCCGGCTTCGGCAAGGTCGGCATGCTGATCTGCTATGAAGTGATCTTCTCCGGCCATGTCATCGACCCGGCCCATCGACCCGACTTCATCTTCAACCCATCCAACGATGCCTGGTTCGGCACGCTGGGCCCGCCCGCGCACCTCGCCCAGGCGCGCTTGCGCGCGATTGAGGAAGGCCTGTCGATCGTCCGCGCGACGCCGACCGGCATCTCGGCGATCATCGATCCCAACGGCGCCGTCCGCCAGAGCATCCCAATGGGCCGCGCGGACGCGATCGAGGGCCCGGTAATGCGCGGCTCCCCCACCCTCTTCTCGCAGCTCGGCAATTGGATGGCGCTGATCGTCTCAGCGATTCTGCTGATTTGCGCGATTGCCATCCGGCGCCTCGCTCGCTAGGACCCGCAGCCTCATATAAGGAAAGCTTTATATGGGCATGGCAACGGCCCGGCTTTCCGCCAGACCCCAGAGGAAACTCAATGCGTTCCAATTATCTCTTCACGTCCGAATCGGTCTCCGAGGGCCATCCCGACAAGGTCGCGGACCAGATTTCCGACGCCATCGTCGACCTGTTCCTGTCGAAAGACCCCGAAGCGCGCATCGCCTGCGAGACGCTGACGACCACGCAGCTCGTCGTGCTGGCCGGTGAAATCCGCGGCAAGGGCATCATGGACGAGGCCGGCAATTGGGCGCCCGGCGTCCGCGACGAGGTCGAGAAAGCGGTGCGCGATACCGTCAAGCGGATCGGCTACGAGCAGGACGGCTTCCACTGGGAAACCTTCCGCTTCGAGAACAATCTGCACCCGCAGTCGGCGCATATCGCGCAGGGCGTGGACGCCAGCGGCAACAAGGACGAAGGCGCCGGCGACCAGGGCATCATGTTCGGTTATGCCGCCAACGACACGCCCGACCTGATGCCGGCGACGCTCTATTACAGCCACAAGATCCTCGAGCAGATGGCGGCCGACCGCCACTCCGGCAAGGCGCCGTTCCTGGAGCCTGACGCCAAGAGCCAGGTTACCCTGCGCTATGAGGGCAGCAAGCCGGTCGCGGCCACCGCGATCGTCGTCTCGACCCAGCATGGCAAGGGCTATGACGAGGGCGAGAAGGAAGCCGAGCTGCACGCTTATGTGAAGCAGGTCGTCGCCGACGTGATCCCCTCGGGCCTGCTCAGCGATGAGACCGTCTATCACATCAACCCGACTGGCAGCTTCGAGATCGGCGGCCCCGATGGCGACGCCGGCCTGACCGGCCGCAAGATCATCGTCGACACCTATGGCGGCGCGTCGCCGCACGGCGGTGGCGCGTTCAGCGGCAAGGACCCGACCAAGGTCGACCGTTCGGCGGCCTATATCACCCGCTATCTGGCGAAGAACATCGTCGCGGCCGGCCTCGCCCAGCGCGTGACGATCCAGCTGGCCTATGCGATCGGCGTGTCGAAGCCGCTGTCGCTCTATGTCGATACGCACGGCACCGGCACGGTCGGCGACGACAAGCTGGAAGCGGCGATCGGCAAGATCGAGAAGCTGGGCGGCCTGACCCCGCGCGGCATCCGCACGCATCTCGGTCTCAACAAGCCGATCTACGCCCCCACCGCGGCTTATGGTCACTTCGGCCGCAAGCCCGAAGGCGACTTCTTCCCGTGGGAACGCACCGATTTGGTCGACGACCTCAAGGCTGCTTTGGCCTGATCTCGAGCCGATCAACGGAACAAGCAAGGGCCGGGGAGCGATCCCCGGCCCTTCTTCGTTGGCGGCGCGCGATTGGCTTTCGTCCCATCTGGTTCTAGGCGAACCCGCAATGAACGATCCTACCACTATCCGGCGCCTCTATGGCCGGCGCCAGGGACATAAATTGCGCCAGGGCCAGTCGGCCTTGGTCGAGGAGCTGCTGCCCGCCGTCGAGGTGCCGGAAACCGGCCCGCTCGATGCGCGGACCTTGTTCGGCAACGATCGCCCGTTGGAGCTCGAAATCGGCTTCGGAGCGGGCGAGCACCTCGCAGGTCAGGCGGCGGCGCGCCCCGATCACGGCTTTATCGGCTGCGAGCCGTTCCTCAACGGCGTGGTCGGCGCGCTCGGCCATATCCGCGATCAGGACCTGAGCAACGTGCGCCTGCACATGGGCGACGCGCTCGATGTGGCCGAGCGGCTGCCTGATGCGAGCCTCGATCGCGTCTACCTCCTCCACCCCGATCCCTGGCCCAAGGCGCGGCATGCCAAGCGCCGCATGGTCAATGACGGTCCGCTCGACCTGATCGCCGCCAAGCTCAAGCCCGGCCATGAATTCCGGCTGGGGACCGACGATCCGACCTATTGTCGCTGGGCGATGACGGTGATGAACCGCCGCCGCGACTTCGTCTGGACCGCTCAGACGCCGCGCGATTTCCTGACGCGTCCGGATGACTGGCCCGAGACGCGCTACGAACGCAAGGCGCGGCGCCAGGGGCATGAGGTCTGGTATTTCCGCTATTTGCGGGTCTGACGGAACGCTGGCGGTGGCGTCAAACCCGGACTATCGTGGCGCGCAATGACCGAGCGCCGCGACAAGCCCAGCTTTGCCAGCCTGTTCAACCGCGCACGCGCCGAGGCGGACGGGACGGCGTCCGTCCCCACCGCACCGCCCGCCGAACCGGCGCCCCTTCAGCCGGCAGAGCCGCCGCCGGTCGAACCCCGTCGTCGCGACGAATGGGCGTATGAAGCGATGCAGTTCCTGGTCGATCCGGCCCGCGTCCGTATCTGGCCGGGCAACGCACGGATTTACGAAGACCTCAATCCCGACAATTGCCGCGACCTGATCCAGTCGATCGCAACCGAGGGAATGCAGAAGGTCGCGGCGGTCGTCCGTCCGGTGTTCGACGACGCGCTGTACGAATATGAAGTGATCGCCGGCACGCGGCGCCATTTCGCGGTGTCGTATCTGCGCGCGACCAGCATGCCGTCGCTGCGCTTCTTGATCCAGGTCGAGATTCTCGACGATGAGGCCGCGTTCCGCCTCGCCGACCTGGAAAATCGCGCGCGCAAGGACGTGTCCGACATCGAACGCGCACGCAATTACGCGGCCGCGCTGCACGATCATTATGACGGCCATCTGACGCGGATGGCGGAGCGACTGGCGCTGTCCAAATCCTGGCTGTCCAAGATGATCCGGGTATCGGCGCTGCCCGATCAATTATTGGCGGCGTTCGGGTCGCCGGGCGATCTCCATCTCAAGCCGGCTTATACGCTGGCGCAGAAGCTCGACGGACCCGCAGGACCGGTCATCATGGCAACCGCGATCCAGATCGCCCGCGCGCAAATGGCCCGCCGCGCCGACGGCCTTGCGCCCTATCCGGCGGCGGAAGTGCTGCGACAGTTGAACGACGCGTCGAGCCCCGCGCCGGAACAATCCGCCGAACTGCGCGGTCCCACCGGCCGGTTGGCGATGAGCGCGAACGCCAACAAGAACACCTTGACCCTGAAGCTGCACGCCGGCTCCGGCGTCACGCGCAAGGCGATCGCCGATGCGGTGCGCGCCGCGCTCGATGCGGCCGAAGCGAAGGGATTCTCGCTCGGCCTTTCATCGCGGGACGACGAGCGCGATTAATCCTCGACCTTGGCCGACTCGTGCGGCTGGTCCGGCACCTGCCCGCTCCGTCGCCATATACCCTGGAGCACGCGGCCGAGCATCGATGGCGCGCCGGGCCGGAGCAACAGCCAGTCGCGGATTGCCGGTCCCGGCTCTGCGCCGATCATGCTTTTGTAGCCGCTGTCGCCCGCACCCCAATCGACCTTGGTCATGCCATGGTCCAGCGCCCGGACGAGATTGCGATAGTAGAGCAACCGGCCCGGCGAATGTTTGGCAAAGGCCGGATCATAGCTGTTGGCGATGGCGTATTTGAGCGCCCCCAAATTGAGGTCGAACGAAAAGGCGGCCGGAACCCCGTCAACCGTCAACAGCGCCGCCGACATCATCTCCGCGATCACCGGATCGGCGGCCGCCTGGCGCCAGAACGCGCCATGGCCACGCTTGGTGAACTTGGCGTCGCTGCCATCGGTGCGCGCGGCGATCCAGCTCTTTTGTTCGATCGCGGCAAGCTGCTCGAACCCGCCCGCAGCAAGATCGGTGCCGCTCAGGAAACGCCAATCGAGCGCACCGTGACCCGCCAGATGCTTTTCGTGGAAGCGGTTCTTTTTGAGCGTCGACGCGCGTGGCCACGCCCCCTGACTTTGGGCCGCGGTCATGTCGAGCAAATAGGAATCGGCCACGAAGCGGTCGAGCACAACCCAGCGCCGCCGCCTCGCCGCCGCAATCAGCCCGCTAACCGCAGGGTCGCCGTCGTAAGACGGGCCGATGCGCAGCCCGTTGACCTCTTGCCCCAATCGATCGACCAGCACGTCGAAGGCGCCGTCCGACGCATCGGCGCAAGCGGGGAAGCCGCGAAATGGCCAATAACAGCCGGGGATCGCGGCGAGCCTCGCGGCCTCCGGTCCGAACCCGGCAAGCGGCAAAGCGATGACCGGATAGCCATCGCGTTCGACGATCAAGGTCCGCGCGCGACCGCCATAAGCGGCGATCGCTGCGGCGAACCATTGATAGCGGAGGAATCGATATCCCTCGTCCGCTTGCTCCGCCACCGCATCGATCAACGCCGACAGTCCGTCGAACGCGGTGGCGCGCATCGCGGGAGGCAGGCGCGTGAACTCGCTGAGCAGCATCGGCTTGGTCATGATGGCCGGCTATACCGACGAGCCGTTACCAAGCCGTTTTGGTGGGAAAAACTCTGGTCTCGCCAACCAGGATGCCGGTGACCCCCATTCTCCTTCCGCTTCCCTAAACGCCAATGCGCCGCCATGATGTCCCGCAATGCAGCCCAATACCGTCTCGACGATCGCCCAGACGATCCAGCTCTCGCTATCACCGGTGTTCATGCTGACCGGTATCGGCGCGTTGCTCAACGTGCTGGTCGGACGGATGGCGCGCGTGGTCGACCGGGTACGCGACCTGGAGAAGCTGCATCCTTTGTCGAGCGGACCGGATCGCGATCGCTACGTCTCGGAACTTCGCATCCTCGATCGCCGCATCCGGGTGATCAATTTCGGGCTGTTCCTGGCGGTGTCGAGCGCCGTGATGACTTGCCTGGTCGTCGCGCAATTGTTCGTCGCCGAATTGATCGGGCTGCGCATCGCCACCATCGTCGCGCTCACCTTCACCACGGCGATGTTGCTGTTGATCGCCGCCCTGGTCAGCTTCATCATCGAAGTGCGTACGTCTCTGCTCGCGGTCAAGGTGCGTGAGGAACTGCTCGAAGAGCGGCAGGGCTAGCGCTTACCCTCCACCCCCGCCCCCGCATCGGCCGTCGGCGCATAGGTGGGCGCGACCCGCGCCTTCGAAGCCTGCTCATAGACATAGCCGGCTTCGAGCAGCTTGCCGTCGCTATAGGCCGGGCCGATGAACGACAGCCCGGTCGGCAAGCCGCGCACCAGCCCCATCGGCACCGTCAGATTGGGATAGCCGGAAATCGCCGGCAGTTCGGACGAGCTGGGCCCGTTATATTGGTCACCATAGATTGGATCGCTCAGCCAGGCCGGACCATAAGTTGGCTGAACCAGGATCGTCGCGTCGGCCTGTTTGAGCATGCCGTCGATCGCCCCCTTGGCGAGGGACAGCGATTTGTCGCGCCGCGCCTGATAGGTCGGCTCGTCGGTCCCCTTGGACTTCGCCGCCATGTCGAAAATCTCCTGCGCGAAATAGGGCATTTCGGCATCGGCATTGGCGGTATCGAACGCGATCACGTCGTCGATCGAGCGCGTCTTCACGCTGGGCGGAGTCGAGGCGAGATATTTGTTGAGGTCGGTCTTCAGCTCGAACTTGAGCACGTCGAACTCGGCGTCGCCCATGCCGTCGGTCTTGGGCCGCTGGACGTCGACCAGCACCGCGCCCTGCACCTTGAGCACCGCCAGCGCCTGATCGAAGCGCGCGGCGACGAGCGGGGACATGTCTGGACGGTAAACCGCGATCCGAACCCCCTTGAGCGACGCGGTGGCCAGCCCGGCGGTGAAGTCCTTGCGGTATTTGCCCGCATCCTTCGTCACCGGATCGGCCGGGTCGCTACCGAGCATCGCCGAGAACAAGGTCGCGACATCCCGGACGCTGCGCGCCATCGGTCCCGGCGTGTCCTGGCTATGGCTGATCGGCACGACATAAGTGCGGCTGACCAGCCCCATCGTCGGCTTGAGCCCGACCAGCCCGTTGATCGACGAGGGGCAGACCACCGAACCGTCGGTTTCGGTCCCCAGCCCGGCCGCGGCGAAACTCGCTGCCACCGCCGCGCCCGTCCCGCTGGACGAGCCGCACGCCGTACGATCGAGACCGTAGGGATTGCGCACCAGTCCGCCGATCCCACTCCACCCGCTCATCGCCTTGGTCGAGCGGATGTTCGCCCATTCGCTGAGATTGGTCTTGCCCAGGATAACCGCGCCCTGCGCGCGAAGCAGTGCGATGACCGGCGCGTCGCGATGGGTCAGATTGTCCTTGAGCGCCAGGCTGCCCGCGGTGGTCGGTACCGGGTCCTTGGTCTCGATATTGTCTTTGATCAGGATCGGGATGCCATCGAGCGGGCCTAGCAGCTTCTTTGCCTTGCGCCGCGCGTCGCTCGCCTTGGCCTGGGCCAGCGCATCGGGATTGAGTGCGATGATCGCGCGCAACGTCGGACCCTTGCGGTCCATCCCCGCGATGCGATCGAGATAGGCGCGCGTGATGTCGACGCTGGTGTCCTGCCCCTTGTCCATACGCGATCGCAATTGGTCGATCGAGACCTCCGTAACGGCATGCTGCGCCGGCGTATCTTGCGCGATCGCGGGCAACGGTGTGGCGAGCAGGATCAGAGCGGCGAAGCGGCGCATGGCAGTCCCCTTTTATGGCGCGCCTTCATCGTCCAACTCCTCCGCTTCGACAAGCCGGGTGCACGCGTTATGGTATCGTCATGGCTGCTGTGCTCGAAACCCAAGCGATCATCATCGGCGCGGGCATGTCGGGACTGCTGGCGGCGATCCGGATGAAGCAGGCCGGGGTCGATTTCGCGGTGCTCGAAAAGAGCCTGGAGGTCGGCGGGACCTGGCTCGACAATTGCTATCCGGGCTCCGGCTGCGACGTGCCGAGCCACCTTTACAGTTATAGTTTCGCTGGCAATCCGTATTGGTCGCGGTTGTTCGCGCGCCAGCCCGAGATCCTCGACTATTTCCGTGACCAGGCGAATCGCTTCCAACTGCGACCGCATCTTTGCCTGGGCGTCGAGGTCGCGAGCGCCGATTGGGATGAGGCAAGCGCGCGATGGACGGTCACGTCGACCGACGGCAATCGCTGGCGCGCGCCGGTGCTGATCGTTGCGACCGGCCAGCTCAACCGCCCACGCACACCCGATTTGCCAGGCCGCATGAGCTTTGCCGGCGCGCAGATCCACACCGCGCGCTGGCACGCCGATGCGCCGATCGCCGGCAAACGCGTCGGCGTGATCGGCACCGGCGCCAGCGCAATCCAAATCGTGCCCGAAATCGCGCAGGAAGCGGCACACCTCACCGTGTTCCAGCGATCGCCGCACTGGGTTATTCCCCGCATGGACGCGCCGATCGCGCCGACGATGAAGCGGTTGTTCGCCAGAATTCCCTTACTGAGAAAGGCGTTCCGCGCGCTGATCTGGCGGCGGCTGGAAGCCACTCATCCGGCAATCGCCGAGCCGGGCGGTGCCAAGGCGCGCGAGATGGAGAAGATGGCGCTCGACTATCTTGCCGCGACTGTCCCCGATCCGGATTTGCGCCAGGCGCTGACGCCCGATTTCCCAATCGGGTGCAAGCGCACACTCGTTTCCGACGATTATTATCCGGCGCTCGTGCGCGACAATGTCACGCTCGAAACGCGCGCGATCGACCGGATCGAACCGGCCGGCGTGCGGCTTACCGACGGCACGCTGATCGAACTCGACACGATCGTCTGGGCGACCGGCTTCGAAACGCACGGCTTCGTCGCACCGATCGCGATCAACGGACCGGACGGGAGCCTGGCGCAGGCCTGGGCAAACGGCGCCAGCGCCTATCGCGGGACCACCGTCGCGGGGTTCCCAAACCTGTTCCTGCTCTATGGCCCCAACACCAATCTCGGGCACAATTCGATCATCTTCATGGTCGAACGCCAGATGGAATATGCGCTGCCCGCGATCCTCAAGCTGGCGCACGGCGATGCACGCCGGATCGCGGTCAAGGCCAAGGCTCATGACGCCTATAACCGGGCGCTGCAGGCACGGCTGGCGACCACCTCCTGGGCGACGGGGTGCGGTAGCTGGTACAAGACCGATGACGGCGTGATGCCCAACAACTGGGCCGGCAACACCGCCGAATTCGCCCAGATGATGAAGCGTTTCGACAGCGAAGCGTACGAGATCGCGTGACGCGGGTGCACGCAACGCACAAATGAAAAGAGGCTGCCGGGGATTCCCATCCCCGGCAACCTCCTAACATGGTCAGCGGCCGGAAGCTCCAGCCCGGAGGACCATGCGGACCGCTATTCCTGTGACCCTAAGCGTTGATTGAGGGAGGATACCCCCCGCAAAGGATCGGCGGATTTAGCGGCGCGTCCCCCGAACGAACTGAACCGACCCCATTGCTGAACCATGAGACATCGGATCACCTCCTTTCGCTTGTTGAAACACCGTGACCAACACTGGCCACGACGCCAATGTGAATCGTACGAGTTTGTAATTCAAGTCTTGTAATGTTCGGGGAAATCGACGATTCTCTTCCGCCTGTTGCTTGTCAGCGCCCGAACGCGGCGCGGAGCTCTTCTTTTGCCTTTTCCAGCACCTTTTTCTGCTTCGTCGGCAAATCCTTGCCCGCGCGGTTGATATAGAATGTCAGCATCGACATCGCAGACTGGAACGGCGAGCCTTTGCGCCGATGGCTGTGCTCGGCGGAGCGCTTGAGCGACAAGGCGATCGATTTCGGGTCGTCGCGCGCGAAAACGTCCCGCTCGAGGTCGAGCGCGTCCGAATGCTCGGTCACGTCCTGAGACCATTTCTTTGCGGCCGCCATCGCTCAATGCCGCTTGAAATATTGCACTTCGCGCTCGTGCTTCTCGGCACCTTCGCGCGTGTCGAACGTGCCGAGGTTGCGGCGCTTGTGGGTCCTGGGATCGACCTTGCGCGAATAAAGCCGATATTCGCCCGATTTGAGCTCGCGGATCATCTGCTTTCTCCTTGCGCCAGAAACGCGTGGAGCGACGATCTTATCCCCGGCAATCCTCGATCACCCGGCCGAGTTCGGCATAAGGCGGCACCACCAAGGGTGTTGCGCCGGCGCGATCGACCACAAACCGCCCGCGGCTAAATACCATCGCGTCGAGCATCGCGTCGGTGGACGCGAACTGGCTCGCGACATAGCCGGCATCGCCGCCGGTCGAGCGCAATGGGATCGACCGCGTCAGTGTCGTCGTCCGGATCGTCGCGGCATCGCCGGCGCCCCGGACCGACAGGTACATCGCCCCGCGCGTGCGATCGCACCGCAGCGTGAGCAGCGCATCGGCACCGACCGGCCCGAACAAGGCGATCGAGCCCACGCCGTCCTTGCGATAGGCCCAGTCACCAGGCGTGAATGGCCATTGGTTCCAGTCGGACGCGAGAGGCGGCGTGACCACCGGCGGCGGGCTCGGCGGCGCGGGAGGTGGAGCCGCGGGCCTGACGACCGGCGCGGGCTCGGGCGGCGGGACGCAACCCGCGAGCAAGACGGCGATGGACGTGGCGACGACGGCAAACTTGTAGCGCATCGGCCGACCATGGCCGTCCGGCACGCGCGCCTCAACCCGAAAGCGCCATTCGGGCGTGGATCGGCGACGTACGTCGCGCTACGATCGTTTCGCATTCAAGCGTGAAAGGGCAAAAGTGGCCGAGACGAGCATCCAACCCCTGGTGGCGGCGACCCTGGACACGACGATGAAGGTCAGGGGCCGCGACGGCGGCAAGACGATCGGCGCGCTCCACGCCTTCATGGTGCACAAAAGGTCGGGCCGGGCGATGTACGCGGTGCTCAGCCTTGGTGGCTTTCTGGGTGTCGGCAAGCATTTCTACGCGGTGCCTATCCAGCTCCTTGCCTATGATCTCGCCGCCGACGCCTATGTCGCGAGTGTCGAGCCTAAGACGTTGGAAGGTGGCCCCAATTGGTCCGGCACCGCGCCCGATTTCGACCAGGCCTATGCCGACCGGCTGGCCAGTTATTACGGGGCCGACAAGCAGGATCTGACCGTCGGCTAGCTCAGCCCGTCAAGCTTTTCGCGAAGACCTGCCAGGCCGGCGTCAGATTGAGCACGACACGGGCGACTTGCGTCACGATAAAGAACGCGCCGCCCCATTTTGTCGCCTCGTGCAGCCGCCCAAATGTGCGCAGATCGTACGCAACCAGGGCGAGCAGCAGGATATCGGTCAGGACCATGCCCCCGATTGGGGGCATGACCGGCAAATGGGTAAAGCGTGTCACGCGCGCCAGCGGCGTGGTCAGGAGCGCGAGCGTGCCCAGCAGCATCAGCCGCTTGTGCCAGGCGGCACGCTTGCGCATCGCGACTGCGGCTGCGGTCAATATCGCAAACGTGAAGATCGCACCCAGCGGAAAGATCAGCGGCGGCCCGGACGGTGGCAAGTGCGCGGCGGCCGCTGTCTGCTTCAACACGATCGCGGTCATGACGCCGAGCGGCACCATGAATATCGCGAGCACGGCTGCGGCCGGGCCGACCAGGCGATGTATGTCGGTTCGCCCTGCCGATACCAACCCGGTCTGAACGACATAAAGCAGCATCCACGCGGTAAATGCTGCACCGTGAACATGGACCAGCAACGATAGCCGCGGCGCCGCGAACAGGCTGGCAAGATAATAAGAGGGCGCGAATCCGACGAAGGTCAGGACGGCCATCGCTATCGCCATGCCGGCGAAGAATCGCCGCTCGTCGCTCAGCCGTCGGCCGGTCCGGCCTGCCATCGTCGCCATATGATCCACCGTCCCGTTGGGAGCATCAGGGATCGGCGGTCTGGCAGCCAAAAAATAGGACGGAACCGACGCCCGGTCGCGTGTACGGGCGACGTCGACTATCGCCGACTCCCACTCCCGAACTTCTTCTGCACTTTCCCGTACCGCGTCTTGCGGGTGCCAGGCTTGCCCTCGTTCGATCGGCCCATCACCGGTGGCAGCACGCGGTCGTCCGTGGGGAGCCCCAGCTCCTCCGCTTCCAGCGCGCGGATTTCGTCGCGCAGGCGCCCGGCTTCCTCGAACTCGAGGTCGGACGCAGCCTTGCGCATCTTCTTCTCGAGCTCCTCGATATAGGCGCGCAGATTGTGCCCGACCATGTGCGGACGATCGTCGTCGATCGGGACGGTAACCTGATCCTTCGAGGCGACGTGCGCGATGATGTCGCCGATATTGCGCTTGATCGTGGTCGGCGTGATGCCGTGTTCGAGATTATACGCTTCCTGCTTTTCGCGGCGGCGGTTGGTCTCGTTGAGCGCGCGTTCCATGCTGCCGGTCATGCGATCGGCATAGAGAATCACGCGTCCCTCGACGTTGCGCGCGGCGCGGCCGATCGTCTGGATCAGCGAGGTTTCCGACCGCAAGAAGCCTTCCTTGTCCGCGTCGAGGATCGCGACCAACCCGCATTCGGGAATGTCGAGCCCTTCGCGAAGCAGGTTGATGCCTATCAGCACATCGTAAACACCGAGCCTAAGATCGCGGATCAGTTCGATTCTCTCGAGCGTCTCGACGTCGGAATGCATGTAGCGGACCTTGACCCCCGCTTCGTGCATATATTCGGTCAGATCCTCGGCCATCCGCTTGGTCAGCGTGGTGATGAGCGTGCGATAGCCCATCGCCGTGGTCTTGTTGCATTCCTGGATGACGTCCTGAACCTGTTCCTCGACCGGGCGGATCTCGACCGGCGGGTCGATCAGGCCGGTAGGGCGAATGACCTGTTCGGCGAAGACGCCGCCGGTCTGCTCCATCTCCCAGCCGCCGGGAGTCGCCGAGACATAAGTCGTCTGTGGGCGCATAGCGTCCCATTCGTTGAACCTGAGCGGCCGGTTGTCGATGCACGACGGCAGACGGAAACCATATTCGGCGAGCGTGATCTTCCGGCGATGGTCGCCCCGCGCCATGCCGTTGATCTGGCCGATCGTCTGATGACTCTCGTCGACGAACAGCAACGCATTCTCGGGCAGATATTCGAACAAAGTGGGCGGCGGCTCGCCCGGAAGCCGGCCAGTCAGGAAGCGCGAATAATTCTCGATTCCGGCACAAGATCCCGTTGCCGCAATCATTTCCAGGTCGAAATTGGTACGCTGTTCGAGCCGTTGCGCCTCGAGCAACTTGCCTTCGATCTGCAATTCCTTGAGCCGCTCGGCGAGCTCGTGCTTGATCGCTTCCATCGCCTGCTTGAGCGTCGGGCCCGGCGTCACGTAATGGGAATTGGCGAACACGCGGACGTAGTTGAGGCTCGCCACCTTCTTCCCGGTCAGCGGATCGAACTCGGTGATGTCCTCGATATCGTCGCCGAAGAACGACACGCGCCAGGCGGTGTCCTCGTAATGCGACGGGAAGATTTCGAGCGTGTCGCCCTTCACCCGGAAATTGCCGCGCTGGAACGCCGCGTCGTTGCGCTTGTACTGGAGCGCGACCAGCTTGCGCACGATCTCGCGCTGATCGACCGTCTGGCCCTTTTTGAGGTCGAAGATCATCGCCGAATAGGTCTCGACCGAACCGATACCGTAGAGGCAGCTGACCGAGGCGACGATGATCACGTCATCGCGTTCGAGCAACGATCGGGTCGCGGAATGCCGCATGCGGTCGATCGATTCGTTCACCGAGCTTTCCTTCTCGATGTACGTGTCGGACCGCGGCACATAGGCTTCTGGCTGATAATAATCGTAATAGCTGACGAAATATTCGACCGCATTGTCGGGGAAGAAGCTCTTGAACTCGCCATAGAGCTGCGCGGCGAGGATCTTGTTGGGCGCGAGGATCAGCGCCGGCCGCTGCAACGTCTCGATCACCTTGGCCATGGTGAAGGTCTTGCCCGACCCCGTCACGCCCAGCAGCACCTGATCGCGCTCGCCGGCCAGCGCCGCTTCGGTCAGTTCCTTGATCGCGCTCGGCTGATCGCCGGATGGCTCATAGTCGCTGACCAGCTTGAACGCCTTGCCACCCTCGACCTTTTCCGGCCGTTCCGGGCGGTGGGGGACGAAGGACTGACCGGTTTCGGGTTCGGCCAGGCTGGTGCGAATCTGGATTGCCATAGTTCGCGAATATGGTGACTGTCGCGCCAACCCGCAACAAAGCGGGAACGGTCGCGCCGAAATCCATGATGGAGAGAGAAAAAATGCGCACCACCCCCTTGATCCTCGCCGCTACCGCCACGCTCGCGCTGGGTGCCTGCGGAGAGAAAACGAGCTCGACGACGATCACGACCAACTCCGCGACCGGCACCGTCACCACCACCGGCGACGCACCGCCGTCCGCCGCCGCGCTCGGGCTCCAACCGGGTAAGTGGGAAACCAAGATGGAAGTCACCGACCTCAAGATGAGCGGGATGCCCGCGGGGATGACCGTTCCCAAGCCGGCGCCGGTGACCGCCACTACGTGTATGACTCCCGAACAGGCGTCGAAGGGTCCGGGTGACCTGCTCAAACAGGCCAATACCGACTGCACGATCAACAGCAGCACCTATGCCGGCGGCAAGATCGCGATGGATATGAACTGCAAAATGCCGACCGGCACGATGGCGATGAAGACCACCGGTACCTATACGGCGACGTCGATGGCGACGGATGCCGAGGTCAGCATGACCGGCAAGACGTCGATGACGCAGAAGGTGCATACCGAGGCGCATCGCGTCGGAGAATGCAGCTGATCTGATTGCATCACCCGTGGCGGCGCGACCTTCCGCGTCGCCACGGCCGCGACCCACTCGGGAACGCTAATCCGCGCGCCGATACGCGACGCGCCACATCACCACGGCGATGCCGGCCGACATCATGCCCATGACCAACGCGGTGGCGATGCCGCTCGCCCAGCGGAACAGCAAAGTGCGCGCGTCCATCGCCGGCATTTCGACCAAACCGTAAATCCAGGTCTGCCCGCCGAGAAACACGACGAAGCCGATCGCCGCCCCGAGCAACGCCGCGCTGACCGGTCCACGCCGTCCCGCGGCATGGAGCAACATCCAGGGAAAAGCGGCAAGCGCAGTGATGGCGAGCGCGGTGAGCACCGACCCTATGATCAACGCGATGGCCAGCGTGCCGATCGCGAAAGTGCCGCCGAACAGCATCAGCAGCACGGCGATTGCGCCGCCCATCAGCCCACCCGCACCGATCGCCAGCCCAATCCGATCGAGCGACGTTTCGTAGCGGCGTCGTTGCGCCGTTGTTTGGGACATTGCGACACCCCCTCCCCGGCGCCTCATAGCATCGGGCACGACCGACCCCAAGCGGTCACGCGATCCATTTGCGGTACATCAGCGCAGCGCCGAAACCGCCGGCGTAGCGAGGCAGTGCAACAGGTCGCCGCGCGTCATTGTCGGCCGCGCGGACTGTGGCGCAAAGGCAGGCACGTCCACGGTCCGGCCGATCCGGACCGCGGAGAATCCGCGTTGCCCGGTGCACGCCTCAGCCGCCGCCAGCAGCCGCGGCGGCGTGTCCCAGCCTTCGTAGGACAGGCGGAACGTGCCCCAATGGATCGCGATGGCCTGCGCCGCGCCGAGCCGGCGATACACTTCCACCGCATCGACCGGTCCGACATGGCTGCCCGCCGCCATCTGCCCAGCGGTAAAGCGGAACGCGCCGATTGGGATCAGCGCGAGCCGGATCGGGCCATAGGACGCGGCCTGGTCGGCCCATTTTAGATCGCCCGCGCCGGTATCGCCGGCAAAGAACAGATTGCCGCCGGGCAACCGCACGACGAATCCCGACCAGAGCGCGCGATTGCGGTCGGCGAACCAGCGGCTGTCCCAATGATGGCTGCGGTTGACGACGACGCTCACGCCCGGCCGCACCGCGACTTCGCCACCCCAATCGAGCGCACGCGCCGGCACGCCCGCCTGGCCGATCACGCTGTCGTTGCCCAGGCTGGTGACGATCAGCGGATGGTCGCGGTCCCACAACTTCCTGAGCGTGGTCAGGTCCATGTGATCATAATGATCGTGACTGACGAGGATGAGGTCGATTTTCGGCAGGTCCGCGAACCGGATACCGGGCTCGGCGACGCGCGTCGGCCCAATCCCGAACGGCCCCGCGCTCTTGCTCCACACCGGATCGGTCAGGATGTTAAGCCCGTTGGTCTGGACCAGCACCGTCGCGTGTCCCACCCAGGTCGCAAGCATCCGCTCACCCTCGACGCGCGCCGGTGGTTTGGCCGGCGTCACCGCGACCCGATCGGGCCAGACAGGGCGATTGTCGCGCGCGGTCACATAACGCAGCAGCGCGCCGGTCCCGCCCGGCGGCGCCAGCGCATCATCGGCGCCATCAGGATTGATGAAGCGCTCGCCATCGAAATGATCGCTAACCGGCCCGCGATAATAGCGCGCATCGAGGAAGTCGGGGACGATCGCGATCGCCAGACACAGCAGCACGACCAGCCAAAGCAGCCCGGCACCGACACGTTTCACCCACCGCATCCGCGCCCTCTATCCTATGCGGCGCGCCGAACAAGCCTTATTGACTCATTCGAATTTTTGTTGTGTAAACACAATATATGATCATGCAGACAGACTCATAATGCTCTACAACCGCATCGCCTTATTCCGCGCAGAACGCGGCATCTCGCGCAAGGCGCTGGCCGAAGCGGTCGGCGTCAACCCGCAGACGATCGGCTATCTCGAGCGTGGCGACTACAAACCGAGCCTGGAGCTCGCGATGAAGATCGCCGCGCAATTCGACGTCGCGATCGAGCATCTGTTTTCCTTCACCCCCTTCGAGCCTGTGGCGGCAGTCCTCCGCCGGGCGGGAGACTCCGCATGACCAAGCCGCTGATGCAGCGCCTCGACGACATCGCCAAGCTGACCGGCATCCCGGACCTTGCCAAACGGCCACCGCGGCGGCGGCCGTTGCGCGGACTGGCGCTCGTCGCCCTCGTGCTCGGGACCGTCGGGATGGCGGTCACCCTGTTGGGTGGCCGCGTCCTGTTGATCGGTGACGGAATATTGTTGGCAGGCTTCGTGCTGTCGGGCTGGCTGCCGCTCATGGGCCCGATCAAGCCCTGGATGTCGTTCACTGAACGCGTCGACGAACTGGACGCGCAAATCCGCGCCAAGGCCTATCTGACCGCGCTGCCCATCATCCTGTTCACCGCCGTGTGCGGGTTGGTCGGGCTGCCGGTCCTTGCCTGGCTTCAGCAGCGCCCGCCGGCCGAGATGGTCGCCTTGGGCGGGTTCGCTGCGATGTATCTGCTGATCCTGTGGAACGCGGTACCGACGCTCCATGCGAGCTGGCGACGCCAGCCGGCGGAAGACCTGGACGACTAACTCAGCCCTGGTCTTCGTATGCGAATTGCAGGATGCCCCAATGGCGACCCTCCACCGCGATCGAGGCGATTACCTGCTTGAGCAGCAGTACGCTGCCATCGGCGACCTGACGTCGATAGGCCTTGAGGCAGAACGGGTCGGTGATTTTGCACTGTTGCTGTGTCTCGGTGAACTCGAACATCATCCCGCAGCGTGCATGTTCCAGGTTCCAGGCGTCGTCGCCCGGGCGCTGGGCGTGCGAGCGCTCGGGCATTGCGACCGCGCCGAAGCCGTTGCGGTCGGTGAAGCTCATCCCGAAAAAACCCTTATAGCTCCGCGCCCGTTCCTGATGCGGGCGCGCAGCGGGGATGATGAACGGCTGGACCGGGTGGGTGTAGAGCGGCGGATTGGTTCCCGGGATCTGCTCATAGGTGTCGCGGAACAGATCGGCGATCGAGATCCTGCCATCGGCCACCGCGCGGGTCAGCGCGTCCGACACCTGTTTCGCGGCATCCAGGCCGAACGCGATATAGGGCGAATCGACCATCTCCACTCCGCTCTCGGCGAAATGCTGGAGCAAGGTATTGGTGTCGTCGCTGACCGTGGTGACGCGACCCGACAGACGCTGCAATCCGTCGGCATTGGCACCAGAGGTGGTCGACAGCGCGCCCAGCCCGGTGCGGATGTTGCCGACCGATTCGACCATCGAGCCGATACGGTCGCTGACGCGTTCACTCGACATCGACAAATCGCGCATCAATGCGCCGAGCCGGTCGACCAGTTCCTCGATATCCTTGCTGCCCTGATGCGCGGTCTTGGCGGTTTCGACGCCATGCGCAACGCGATCGAGCATGCCCGCCGCCTCCCCCGCCAGCGCGCCGATCGAGCGTTCGATCGTCTGCGTCGCGGCGGCGGTTTCCTGCGCCAGTTTCTTGACCTCGCCGGCGACCACCGCAAAGCCGCGCCCGGCATCGCCCGCGCGAGCCGCTTCGATCGTCGCGTTGAGCGCGAGCAGATTGGTCTGGCTCGCGATCCCGCTGATCACTTGCGTCACATGGCTGACCGAGGCGAGCGCTTCGTTGAACGCGCCCAGGCTGGCATGAATACGGCTGACCTGGTCGATTAGGTCGACGACGTTGGTGGAAGCGTCGGACAGCTGCCGCGTCGAATCCTCGATCACCAGCCGCGCCGCCGCGGTGCTGCGCCGTGCTTCCTCGGCCGCGCGCGCGACATCTGTGCCGTCATCGGCCAGCCGCACCGCTTCGCCGCCGATCGTGTCGATCGTCGCCGCCTGCGCGGTCACGCGCTCGGCCAGTTCGGTAATGTCCGCTTGCAGGTCGAGCGTCCGGATGCCGAGCTCGCCCGACATTTTGGCCGCCTTCCGTACCGTTGCTGCGATGTCCAACCGCGCCACCCCCTGAAATCCGCTGCTTTCGGCAACTAAACTGCCAGGGTTAACGAAGCTTTAGGCCCGTTTCGCGGGGACCGAAAACCAACCTGCAACGCCGGCGATCACCGCCACCGCCGCGGCCAGCCACAAAGCAGCATGGAAGGCGTGGATCGACACGCCGCGTCCGCCGCCCGTCAGCACCAGTCCGATCAGCGCGACCGCCACCATCCCGCCGACCCTGGCGGTCGCGTTGTTCACGCCCGATGCCGCTCCGGCGTGGTGGCGATCGACCGATGCCATCACTGCGTTGGTCAGCGGCGCGACGGCGGCGGTCATGCCGACGCCGATCAGCAGCATCGACGGCAGGATATGCGGGACGAACTCGATCGCCGCGCCGGGGATGATCCGCATCGCGGCGAAGCCGGCCGCAACCAGCAACGGCCCCGCCGCCAGCATCCAGCGCGCGCCGATCCGCTCGGCCAGCGCGCCCGCCGCGCGCGATCCCGCACCCATGATCAGCGGCAACGGCAGGATCGCCGCGCCCGCTGCGGTCGCCCGCCACCCGGTCGAGATCAACAGATACGGAAGGAGCAAAAGCACTCCGCTCAATGCCGCATAGAGCAGGAAGGTCAGCAATGTGATCGCGCTGAAACTCCGCGTACCAAACAGGCCGAGTGGCACCATCGCGCGCGCGCCGCACCGGCCTTCCCACCACAAGAACGTCGCCGACGCAGCGACGCCGCCCGCAATGTAATAAGCCGCACCATCCCCGCCGGAAGTCGCGATCGTCAGCCCCCAGACCAACAGACCGAGCCCGATCGTCGCGAACGCACCGCCCGGCCAATCCGGTTTTGCCGCTTCCGGATCGTGCCCGCCTTCGACCGCCACGATCGCCAGAAAGGCGGCGGCGACCGCGATCGGCACGATCAGCCCGAACACCCAGCGCCAGCCGACCGTATCGACCAGCCAGCCACCGACGATCGGCCCGATCGCCGCGCCGATCGCGCCCGCCGCCGCCCAGGTCCCGATCGCCTTGGCGCGCGCCTCACCATCGAAATCGGCGCCCAGGATCGCGAGGCTCGCCGGCGTCAGCAATGCGGCGCCGACACCCTGTGCGATGCGCGCGGCGATCAGCCAGCCGAGGGTCGGCGCCGCCATGCAGCCGATCGAGGCAAGCGCGAACAACAACAGCCCGACCAGGAACACCGCCTTGCGCCCGAGCGAATCCGCCAGCGCGCCGCCGATCAGGACCAGCGCCGATAACGGCAGCATATAGCCATTGACGATCCACTGGATTCCCGCCGCATCCGCGTCGAGCGCCTTCGCCATCGCGGGCAAGGCGACATTGACGACCGATCCGTCGATCATCGCGACGCTCGATCCCAGCACGGTCGCCCACAATGCGCCGGCGCCGGCCTTGCGAGGCGCGGCGGCGGTCATGCCCGCCAATATCCCGCCATCAGCTCGCTCGCCCAATCGGGCTGGCGCACGTCGCCGCGCGGCAAGAATTCGCGCAGCACCGGTTTGATGTCGATCACCGGCGTGCCGTCGATCGCGTCGAGCCCGCGGACGTGAAGGCGCGTCCCCTCCACCTTCTCGATCCGGCAGATCGTAATGCCGATCCGGTTGGGCCGGTTCTTGCCGCGCTGCGCGAAGATGCCGATCAGCGGCCAGTCGGCGCGGTTGCGTGGATGCCGCGCCCCGGTCTCGACCTTGTCCGATGGCACGCGATCGAACACGAAGGCGATCTCGGCGTGGCTAAAGTCCTCCAGTCCGGCCAGCGCATCCGGTCCGAACCGCGGATCGAGTTCGATTACCGCGGTCTCGTGGTCCCAATCGTCATCGACCGCTTCCGTCCGGCCACCGCGCACATGAGCGATCGCTTCGATATCGAACGCCACGCCCGTCTCCTCACCACGTACCGGCAAGCGCGAGCACTACGCCGATCGCGACCAGCAGCAACCCCGCGACTTCGCTTTTGGCGGTCTTTTCGCCCAGATAGAAATGCGCGAACGCCATGGTGAAGGCGACTTCCACCTGGCCGACGATCCGCACCAACGCGACCGGCGCCGAGGCGAAACCGGTGAACCAGCAGGCAGAACCCAATGAGGACAGCAAACCGACCTGCGCCGCCGTGCGCCATTCAACGAACACCCGTGCCACCTGATCGCGCTCGCGCCAGGCAAGATATACGCCCTGCATCAGCGTCTGCAACGCGACCGTCACCGCTAGCACGATCAGCGCAGCACGGATGTGATCGGGCGTCGCGACTTCCATCGTCGCACGGCGGATCGCGATCGTCGTCAGCGCGAACACGAAGCCAGAGGCAATGCCGTATCGCGCCGCTGGCTGGCCGAGCGACCGCAACAACTCGCCCGGCCCCATTCTTTTGCCGCCGGTCGACAACACCATCACGCCGACCACGCCAAAGCCGATCCCCAGCCAGGTGAGAACGCTGAGATGGTCGCCGAGCAGCACGACCGACAGGATCGCGCTCTGCACCGCTTCGGTCTTCGAATAAGCCGTGCCGACGACGAAATTGCGCTCGCCGAACGCCATCAGCAACAGGTTGGTCGCGACGATCTGCGCCAGCCCGCCCGCCGCACAGAACAGGACGAACCAATGCCCCAGCGCCGGGAACGCCGCAGGCGCGATCAGAAACTGATAGGCGAGCATCATCGCCGCCGCGACCGGCAGGCCATAGAGATAACGGACCAGCCCCGCCGCATTGACCGACAAGGTCCGCGACATGCGCCGCTGCACCGCAGTCCGCCATGCCTGGAGTGCTCCCGCGAGCAAGGTCGCGGGCAGCCAGATCGGGAAGGTCATTCGGAGAACATCTGCGCCGCCCTCGTCGCCCCGGCGCAGGCCGGGGCCGTTACGTTATCTGGCCAGCGCCTCGCGTCAAACCCGACGGCCCCGGCCTCCACCGGGGCCACGAGTTAGACTCGCTCCAGCAACTTCTCTTTCGCGATCTTCTCCCGCCACACCAACGGCGCGAGCTGGTGGACGTTATTCCCTTCGCTATCCACCGCGACTGTCACCGGGAAGTCCGCGACCTCGAATTCATAGATCGCTTCCATCCCAAGATCCTCGAACCCGACGACCTTCGATCCCTTGATCGCGCGCGCCACGAGATAGGCAGCGCCGCCGACCGCCATCAGATAGGCCGATTTCGCGTCCTTGATCGCCTCGGTTGCCGCGGGACCGCGCTCGGCCTTGCCGACGCAGGCGAGCAGGCCCTGGTCGAGCATCATGCGCATGAACTTGTCCATGCGGGTCGCGGTGGTCGGGCCCGCTGGGCCGACGATCTCTTCGCCGACCGGGTCGACCGGGCCGACATAATAGATCACCCGACCCTTGAAGCTGACCGGCAGGTCCTCGCCTTTCGCCAGCATGTCGGCGATCCGCTTGTGCGCGGCGTCGCGGCCGGTCAGCATCTTGCCGTTGAGCAATAGCCGGTCGCCCTGCTTCCAGCTCTGCACGACCTCAGGCGTCAACGTATCGAGATCGACGCGGATCGCCGCCTTGTCCGGCGTCCAGTTGACGTCGGGCCATTCGTCGAGCTTGGGCGCTTCGAGAAAAGCCGGTCCCGACCCATCGAGCGTGAAATGCGCGTGGCGCGTCGCGGCGCAATTGGGGATCATCGCCACCGGCTTGCCCGCGGCATGGCACGGCGCGTCCATGATCTTGACGTCGAGGATGGTGGACAGGCCGCCCAGCCCCTGCGCACCGATGCCGAGCGCGTTGACCTTGTCGAATATCTCGATGCGCAGCGCCTCGATATCGGTTTTCGGCCCGCGTTCCTTGAGCGTCGCCATGTCGATCTGTTCCATCAGCGCCTTTTTGGCGAGCAGCACGCAATGCTCCGCCGTCCCACCGATTCCGATCCCCAGCATGCCCGGCGGACACCAGCCCGCGCCCATCTGCGGCAGCATCTCGAGCACCCAGTCGACGATCGAATCCGACGGGTTCATCATCTTGAACTTGGACTTGTTCTCCGACCCGCCGCCCTTGGCCGCGACGTCGACTGACACCCGGCTACCGGGCACCATCTCGACATGGAGCACGCACGGCGTGTTGTCCTTGGTGTTGCGCCGGGTGAACGCGGGATCGGCGAGCACCGACGCGCGCAGCTTGTTCTCCGGGTTCAGATAGGCGAGCCGCACGCCTTCATCGATCACGTCCTGCATCGAGCGCGAAATGTCGTCGAGACGGCAGTCCATGCCCCATTTGACGAACACGTTGACGATGCCGGTGTCCTGGCAGATCGGCCGATGCCCCTCGGCGCACATCCGGCTGTTGGTCAGGATTTGCGCGATCGCATCCTTCGCTGCGGGCGACTGCTCCGCCTCATAGGCGGTCCCGAGCGCACGGATATAATCCATCGGGTGATAGTAAGAGATGAACTGGAGCGCGTCGGCGACGCTCTCGATCAGATCGGCTGCGCGGATGGTCGTGGTCATGAACGGGCCCTCTAGCGCCGAGCGCGGCGATGAAACAAGAAGGAGCGATGAGACTTCCCAAGGCCCTCGCTTTCGACGTGTTCGGCACGGTGGTCGATTGGCGCGGCGGAATCGCTCGCGAGGCCGCGCCGTTGCTCGATCAGCTGGGCCGTACCGACATCACGCCCGAGGCCTTCGCCGACGGCTGGCGCGCGCGGTATCAGCCGGCGATGGCGCGCGTGCGGTCGGGCGAACGTCCGTTCGTGATCCTCGACACGCTTCATCGCGAGACACTGGAAGATTTGCTGGTCAGTCTCGACATCGACCCCGCCGCGGTCGGTGACGCGCGATTGCACGAGCTGACGCTCGGCTGGCACCGGCTCGATCCCTGGCCCGATGCGGTCGCCGGTCTGACCCGGCTGAAGCGGCGCTTTCCGATCGTGACCTTGTCGAACGGCAATATCGCGCTGATGCTCGACATGGCGCGGCGTGCGGGGCTGCCGTGGGACGCGATCCTGGGTGCCGAGGTCAGCGGACACTATAAGCCCGACCCGGAGGCTTATCTGGCCACCGCGCGGGCGCTCGCGATCCAGCCGGACGAACTCTGCCTTGTCGCCGCGCACCATAGCGACCTTGGCGCGGCACGCGCCGCCGGCCTGCTGACCGCCTATGTCGACCGCCCGATGGAATATGGTGGCCGCCCCGCCCCTGATCGTCACTTCGCGCAGGTTTGGGAATGGAGTGTCGCCAGCCTGATCGAGTTGGCTGACCTGTTCACCGAAACCTGAGGCTACAGCGTCCGCAATCGCCCCTCATAATCGCGCTTGCCGATCGGCACGCCACGCGTGCGCAAGATGTCGTAGGCGGTGACGGCGTGGAAATGGAAGTTGGGCAGGGAAAAGGAGAGAATGAAGGTCTCCGCCGCGAACGCGAGCCTGCGCGGGCCGATCTGCAAGTCCAGTTCCTTGCCCGCGCAGCGGTTGATCTCATCCGGCGTGAATGTCGCCAGCGCCGTTTCCGCCTCACCAACCATCGCTCGCAAGTCGGCGAACGGCATCGATCCGATGAGCGGCGGCGGATCGAACACGCCGGTCGTCAACGCCTTCACGCCCCAGACGGCATGATGCGTCAGCGCCTCGATCTGGAAATGGAACGGCGCCATGTCGGGATAGAGGCGGGCGCCGACGAAATCGTCCGGGTCGGTGCCCGCCTCTTCGCAATGGCTGACAGCCCGGCCGAGAAACCCCGCGACGGCACTCACCGTCTGCAGGAAGGTCGGCACGCTGAGATCGTAAAGGGAGATCGCCATCGGCTAGTCCCTCCCCTCGGGCGCCCCCAACGGGAAGTAATGCCGATAGGGCCGCGCCTCGTCGAGCGCACGCGCATAGCTCGGGCGGGCCAGCAGGCAGTCGCGATAGGCCCAGACGTTCGCGAAAGACTTGGGAATCGCGTGGCTCCAATCGGCATAGAGCAACGCCGGCGCCGCGGCGCAGTCCGCTAGGCTGAACGCGTCGCCCGAAGCCCACTCCCGGCCCGCGAGGTGTTTGTCGAGCATCGCATACGCCGTGTCGAGCGCGCCTTGCCACCTGGCATCGTCCTTGGCCTCGCGGCCGAGTGCCCCATAGACAATGCGTTGCTGGGGATAGCTGACATAATTGTCGAAGAAACGGTCCCACATCCGCACCTCGACCGCAGCGCCCCGATCGGCCGGGATCAACGGCTTGTCGGGATATCTGGCGTCGAGATATTCGATGATCGGGGTGGTGTCGAAGACCAGCCTGTCACCATCGGTCAGTACCGGGAACCGCCCGATCGGCCAGAGCGCGGCAAACTCGCTCGCCACCGGCTCGCTGCCGTCGAGCATCACTTCCTCGAAGGCCACGCCTTTCTCGTAAAAGGCCGTCTTGGCCTTCTGGCAGTAGGACGAGAAGGGATGTGCGTAGAGCTTCAGTGTCACGTCACTTCCCCTTCGCCAACACGATATGCAGCGCGCGCTCGCCCATCACCTGCTCGGTCGGGGCGTAGCCAAGCGCGCGCAGGTCGATCCCCTCGAACATCGCCTCGCCCTGCCCCAGCACGACCGGCGACACAGCGTAATGGAGTTCGTCGATCAATCCGGCCTGAAGATACTGTCGCACGGTCGACACGCCCCCGCCGATCTTGACGTCGCGATCGCCGGCCGCGGCACGCGCCTGCTCGAGCGCGCTCTCGATCCCATCGGTGACGAAGATGAAGGTCGTGCCGCCCTCCATCTCGATCGGCGGATGCGGATGATGCGTCAGGACGTAGGTCGGCGCATGATATGGCGGATTGTCGCCCCACCAGCCTTTCCAGTCGGTCCCGTTCCACTCGCCGCGGATCGGGCCGTACATGTTGCGGCCCAGGATGAACGCGCCGAACCCGGTCATCGCGCGCGTGCCGAAATCGTTGTCGATCCCGGTCTCGCCGTCCTGTTTCCCGATCATGGTTCGAAAGAACCGCGTCGGGAAGAACCAGCCGTGCATCTGCTCGCCGTTCTTGCCGAGTGGATCGGCCAGGCTCTGCTCGGGTCCGGCACCGAACCCATCGACCGATACCGAAAACGCACCAACACGTACCTTACCCATCATCTCTCTCCCAATCTCAGCTGTTCGACGAACTCGATCGCGTCGGCGCGGCTAAACGCGCTGATTCGTAATGGCATAAGCACAGGAACTTCATCGCATCCTCCTGGCAATACCGCTTGCAGTTCGCAAGCGGTATGTGCATCGGCTAAATTAAGCAGTTGCATATTGCAAGCAGTTTTTTTAGGTTGCTCCCATGGCTGAAGCGATGCGGTCGGGATGCCCGATCAATCTATCGATGGAGACCTTGGGCGATCGCTGGAGCCTGATCATCATCCGCGACATCATGTTCGGTAATCGCCGTCACTATCGCGAGCTGCTCTCGCAATCGGAGGAAGGGATCGCCTCCAACATTCTCGCCGACCGCCTGAAAAAGCTGATGGAACGCGGCCTGCTGACGCGCGCCGACGACCCCAGCCACAAGCAGAAGGCGATCTACAGCCTGACCGAACCGGCAATCCAGCTGCTGCCGGTGCTCGCCCAGATCGGCGCCTGGGGCCGCCGCCACTTGCCGACCACGCCCGAGCTCGCGATTCGCGCGCAATTGCTCGAGGAAGGCGGGCCGCCTTTATGGGAGGCGTTCATGGCCGAGCTGCGCCATGAGCATCTTGGCACACCATTGCCGCCGAACCACGAACCGGTATTGCCGCGATTGACCGCCGCGTACGAAGCGTTGGCTAATTGCGCCTGACCGGCGATACAGCGCGCCGGAATTCTTGGAGAGACTCGCATGCCCACCGGCCGATCGTTGCGGATGATGAGCGCGGCCTTGGCGCTGCTCGCGATCGGCGCCACCGATCGGCCGCAACGCGTGTACAACACGCTCGACAATCGCAACCTGTCGGAATCGACGGTCGACCGCATCGTCGAGCGAGCGATGACGGCGAACCATGTCGCCGGTCTCGGCGTCGCGGTCATCCGCAAGGGCAAGATCGTCTTCATCAAGAGCTATGGCTATGCCTCGCTGGAGACCAAGGCGCCGTTGACGCCGGCGACGATCATGCCCGGCGCGTCGCTGACCAAGGCGACCTTCGCCTGGATGCTGATGCAATTGGTCGCTGAAGGAAAAGTCGATCTCGACAAGCCGATCGACCAATATCTGGCCAAGCCGCTGCCCGACTATGACGCTTATGCCGATCTCAAGGGTGACGAACGCTGGCGCAAGCTGACCTTGCGGATATTGATGAACCATAGCAGCGGCTTCGCCAATTTCCGCTTCTTCGACGACGACAGGAAGCTGCGCTTCCATCGCGACCCCGGCACCCGTTACGGCTATTCGGGCGAAGGCGTCCAACTGGCTCAGTTCGTCCTCGAAAAAGGCCTCGGGATCGATGTCGGCAAGGAAATCCAGTCGCGTGTCTTCGACCGCTTCCGGATGGGCGATACGTCGATGACCTGGCGCGACAGCTATGACGGCCGCTTTGCCGATGGCTACACCGCGGACGGCCAGCGCCAGCCTTTTGCGCATCGACGCAAAGTCGACGTTGCCGGATCGATGTCTACGACCCTGGCCGACTGGACGCGCTTTCTCGCCGCGGTGTCACGGAGCGACGGGCTGGGGCTCGCCGCGCATACGGCCATGGTCCGCCCCACGATCTGGATCGACAGTCCCACCCAGTTTCCGACGCTGCGCGACGATCGCACCGATCGCTGGAAAGGGATGAAACTGGGCTATGGCGTCGGCTGGGGCACGTTCGAAAGCCGGTTCGGCCATGCTTATTTCAAGGAAGGGCATGACGACGGCACCGAGAATTACGCAATGTGCGTCGATACGCGGCAGAGCTGCATCCTGCTGATGGCCAACGACAATCGCGCAGCCGCGATCTTCGTGTCCTTGACCAACCAGTTGCTCGGGCCGGTCGGCCTTCCCGCGGAATGGGAGGGCTACCGGCCTTAGCGGCTTATTCAGTTTCGCTGTCACGGTGCCGCCCTCCGCAGCCATTCCGACGATGCTACGCATCGCCTGAACCTTGGGCTGCTCCGCCCGCTCCCCATCCGGCCGCCCATATCATACCCTGTTGGGCGGCCGGATGGGGGAGCGGGCTGGCACCGCAACCGTTTCAGCCGCGCTCGCTGTCGAGCGAGGCCATGCCGTGCGGCGGATAGCGATCGCCACGCACCGCGTCGCGCGGCACTGCCGCCTCGATCGCCGCGAGATCCTCGGCACTGAGCGTCACGTCGAGCGCGCCGAGGGCTTCCTGCAACCGCGTGCGGGTCTTGGCCCCGAGCAGCGGCACGATGTCGCGTCCCTTTGCCGCGACCCAGGCGATAGCGAGTTGCGCGGTCGTGATGCCTTTGCCATCGGCAATCTCCTTCAGCCGGTCCGCAATCTGCAGATTGGCCTCGACATTGCCCGCCTGGAAGCGTGGCGAGTGCGCGCGAAAATCGCCCGGCCCCGCGCCGCCCGACGCCTGCCAATGCCCACTGATCAGCCCGCGCGACAGCACGCCGTAAGCGGTTACGCCGATGCCCAGCTCGCGCAACGTTGGGAAGATGCTGTCCTCGGGCCCGCGGCTGATCAGCGCATATTCGATCTGCAGGTCGACGATCGGATGCACGGCGGCGGCGCGACGGATCGTCTCCGATCCCATCTCGGACAGGCCGATATGGCGGACATAGCCTGCCTGCACCATCTCGGCGATCGCACCGATCGTCTCCTCGATCGGCACATCCGGATCGAGCCGCGCCGGGCGATAGATATCGATATGGTCCACGCGCAGCCGCTGCAGCGTGTAGTGGAGGAAGTTCTTGGTCGAGCGCGGGCTCGCATCGAAGCCGATGAACGCCCCTGCCGGGTCGCGCAGCCCGCCATATTTGACGCTCAGTTGATACGCGTCGCGCGGCAGGCCAGCGATAGCGTCGCCGATCAGCATCTCGTTATGGCCCTGGCCGTAGAAATCCCCGGTATCGAGCAACGACACGCCGGCGTCGAGCGCGGCGTGGATCGTCGCGATCGCCTCATCGCGGTCCGCAGGACCGTATGCGCCGGACATGCCCATGCAGCCCAAGCCGATCGCGGAAGTCATCGGCCCAGTGGCGCCAAGCTTTCGGTGTTCCATAGTCAAACTCCTTTTCGCGACCCTATATGCTGCCCTGAAGACCGTACGATAAGCCGTGACAACCGGAACGGCCCGTGCGAAATTTCGTACAATGGCGGCACCAAATCTCGATGATTTCGCGCAATTTGCGGCCGTGGCCGAGGCAGGCGGGTTTCGCGCCGCCGCGCAGGCGCGCAACCTCTCCGCCTCGTCTTTGTCCGAGGCCGTGCGCCGCCTCGAAAGCGATCTCGGCGTCCGCTTGCTCAACCGCACCACACGCAGCGTCACCCCGACCGAGGCCGGGCGACGGTTGCTCGATCGGTTGACGCCTGCACTGGAGGAACTTGCGCATGCGGCCGACGATCTCGTCGCCGACAGCGGCCGGGTCCGCGGCACGTTGCGCCTCAACGTCCCCAGCATCGTCGCCTGGCACGTCTTGCCGCCGATCGCCGCGCAGTTCCTGACCGCGCATCCTGGCATCCGAATGGAGGTCACCGCGCAGGACGAGTTGGTCGACATCCTCGCCGCCGGATTCGACGCCGGGATCCGATATGAGGAACGCATCGATCGCGACATGATCGCGGTACCGATCGGCCCGCGCCGGCAACGCTTCGCCTGCGTCGCCGCCCCCGACTATCTCGATCGCCACGGCACGCCCCGGCACCCGCGCGACCTTGCCGGACACCAAAGGCTCGGCCACCGCTTTGCGAGCGGCAGGCTCGCGGCGTGGGATTTCGAACGGGGCGGTCGCCGCTATCGCATCGCTCCCAACGGGCCGCTCATCGCAACGTCGATGCAGATGGAGATCGCGGCGGCGGTCGCTGGGCTCGGCATAGCGGCAGGATTCCACGAATTCTTTGCCGCCGAACTGGCGCGCGGCACGCTGGTCGAGATTCTGGGCGACTGGATGGAGCCCTTTCCCGGTCCCTCGCTTTATTATCACAGCCGCCGCTTGATGCCGGCGCCACTACGCGCCTTTATCGACTTCATTCGAACCGACAACGTGATGTGACTGCGCCGTCGTCTCGGCTCGGCCGTCTATTTTAGTTCCGGCTGAAAGCACTTCCTAACATCTTCGCGCTACGGGCATGGTCATGTCCGTTCGTCCGAGCCGATCCGTGGCCGATGCGACGCGTTCCACGTGGGGCGCGCTGGCGCTCGACGCCGACGCCACGCCCGAGACGATCGAAGCGCGGTTGCAACGCATTGGCGAGCTGGGCGCGGTCTGGCCGTTCGTCCTGTTTGCCCAGCTGCTCGCGCCGCTCGTCGTCGGCCTGATCGCGCATTATACCGGGCATGACGAACTGATCCGCCTGGCGGCGCTTCGCGGCGGCGTAATCGCCGCGGCATCGCTCGCCGCTCTCGCCCAGCTCAAGTTCAACTTCGCGCGTTTCTGGCCGACCCATGTCCAAATCCGTACCCTGACGCTCTGTTCGGGCGCGCTTGGCATCGGGCTCCTGTCGTTGCTGCCGCTGGTCGCGGCGTTACCGGTGGGCGAATATCACCTCGCCGCGTTCATCGCCGTTTTCGCCGGCGTGACGATCACCGCGGTCGCGATCCATCCGCTTCGGGCCGCCACCTTGGTCTTTGCCGCCGCGCTCGCCGGCATGGTGCTGATCCATACCGGGCTTGGCTTGCCTACGGCGATCGCTTTTCTGGCGCTCGCCAGCCTGGCGATCTCGACCGTACGGCTGGCCCGCAACGACGTCGAGCGCAACCGGCTCGACGAGGTCGAGAACAGTTCGGGCCGCCTCGCCGCGCAATTGGTGCGAGAAGTCGAGGATCATGGCGATGGCTGGTTCTGGCAGACCGACCGCCACGGCCTGATCACCTATCTGTCGGCCAAGGTCGGGCGCGAATTCGCCCGGCTTGGCGTCGAGCCGGTCGCCGGCAGGCTCACCGATATCTTCCGGATGGATACCGAAGCCGGCGACACCGAGCGCACGCTGAGCTTTCACTTGTCTTCTCGCACCAGCTTTTCCGACTATTCGGTGTGCCCCGCCGCCGACGAGGATAGCGAGCGCTGGTGGTCGATTTCCGGTCGGCCGATGATCGACGAACTCGGCCGCTTCCAGGGTTTCGTCGGGTCCGGTCGCGACCTTACCGAAAAGCGCCGATCCGAAGCCGAGATCACGCGCCTCGCCTTGTTCGACGGGCTGACCGGCCTCGCCAACCGTCAACGCATGCGCGCTTCGCTCGACAAGACGCTGGCGCCGCAATCGGGCCATGCCATCACCTCGCTATTCCTGCTCGATCTCGATCGCTTCAAGGCGGTCAACGACACGCTCGGCCACCAGATGGGCGACGCGCTGTTGAAGCAGGTCGCGCAGCGGCTGCAACGATCGGTCGGCGAAGCTGGACTGGTCGGCCGGCTGGGTGGCGACGAATTCAAGATCGTGTTGCCCGGCGAAGGCAATCGCGACCGCCTGGGCGAGTTGGCGCGAACCGTCATCGAATCGCTGTCGCAGCCCTATTTCATCGATGGGTCGTCAATCACCATCGGCTGCTCGATCGGTATCGCGATCTCGCCCGAGGACGGCGGCGACTCCGAGACACTGGTCCGCAATGCCGACCTCGCGCTGTACGAGGCGAAGGGCGACGGACGCGGCGTCCATCGTTTCTTCCGCAGCGAGCTGCTCGCCGGCGCCCAATCCAAGAAACAACTCGAAGACGATCTGCGTCATGCGCTGGTCGGCAGCCAATTCTACGTCGCCTATCAGCCCGTGGTGTCGACCCAGGGCGAGCAGATCGTCGGCTATGAGGCGCTGATCCGGTGGGACCACCCGACGCGCGGTGCGATCAGTCCGGCTGAATTCATCCCGATCGCAGAGGAATGTGGGATGATCGAAACGATCGGCGAATGGGTGCTGCGGACCGCATGCCGCGAGGCGGCGGGCTGGCCCAGCCATGTCCGCGTCGCGGTCAACGTCTCCCCGATCCAGTTCGCCAATCCGGCGCTGCCGGCGATCGTCACCTCGGCACTGGCCAATTCCGGCCTGGCGCCGCACCGGCTGGAGCTCGAGATCACCGAAGGCGTGTTCGTCAACGAAACCGCCAGTTCGGAAAAGATGTTCAAATCGCTGAAAGGGATCGGCGTGCGCCTGGCGCTGGACGATTTCGGCACCGGCTATTCGTCGCTCGGCTATCTGAAGAAAGCGCCGTTCGACAAGATCAAGATCGACCAGAGCTTCGTGCGCGGCGCCGCCGTGCCCGGCAACCGCAACGCCGCGATCATCAAGGCGATCGTGACCCTGGCCAACACGCTCTATATGGAAACCACGGCCGAAGGCGTCGAACATCAGGATGAGGTCGAACTGATCCGCGAACTCGGCTGCAGCCACATCCAGGGTTACGTCTATGGCAAGCCCGCGCGCAGCGAGGAAGTCATCCGCCAGCTCCAGGCCGCAGGTGGCCATGCCACCCCGCTCGGCTACAAAGTCAGCCGCAGCCCGCGATCGACGATGCTGCGCTCGGCCATTCTCGACCTCGGCGTCACCAAGGGCGAGGTCCGCATCCGCAACATCTCGTCGACCGGCGCGCTGATCGACGGCATCGAATTCCCGGTCGATCCGTCAGGTGTCGACGTGCAGATCGAATTGCTCGAAGGCCAGATGTTCCCGGCGACCGTCCGCTGGGCCAAGGATGGCCGTGCGGGCCTTGAATTCGCGCAGAATTTCAACCTTGAGCGGCTCAACGCTCCGCCCGCGCCGTCGCGGAATATCCGCAAGGCGAGCTGATCGCCGAAGGGGCGGCTGCCTTCGCAACCGCCCCCGGAGAAATCACTGCCCTGGCGCGGGAGCAGGTGCCGGCGCGGCCGCTGGCCCCGTCCCCGGCGGCGGTACAGGACAGTCGGCGGGCGGCGGCCCGCCTCGCTCGCCATCGTCAAGCCCCGGCCCTCGCCGCCCGGCCGGACCCGGCCGTCCCGGATGCGGAGGACGTCCCGCCGGACTCAGTGCTCGGACCCGGCCGCTGCCATCGACCAGGAAGGATGCGTGCAGCTGGCCGTTGTCGAACCGTCCCTGGACCAGCAGATCCTGTCCGGCCGTCACGGCGCCCTCGTCTCCGCGCCCGATATCGACCATCGCTTTGCCGCTGGCGTCGGCCAGCGTGAAGCGATCGCCGTAGATTTCGGCGACCTTGCCGCGCACCGTCACCAGGCTATCGTCGCGGTGGGCCAGCGAGGCGATGGCGACGGGACGGATCGGCGCCACCTCGATCCCCGGCCGGGTAAGCCCGACCGCGCCGGCCCCGCCTGCGGCACCGGCGGCGATCAGCGCGGCGCCACCGATCAAGCGGATCGCGGATCCGCCGAGCATATTCTTCATATCGACCATCATTCTTCTCCTTCATGGTGATGATGGCGACGAGTCGTAGCGGGTCGTCGGCACGCCCCGCTGAACCCCGCGGTTCAGTTTCGGTTTAAGCAATCGGGCTAGTTCCGGGACGAAAGGAACGAGGATGCGCATCCTGCTGGTCGAGGACGATGCCGATCTGGCCGCCGCGATCCTGCGCGCGTTGCGCGCCGAGAACTTCGCGGTCGATCACGCCGCGAACGGCGAGGATGGCGCGCATCTCGGCGATACCGGTCAATATGACGCGGCGGTGCTCGACCTCGGTCTGCCGATCAAATCGGGGATCGCGGTGCTCAACGAATGGCGTGCCGCGGGACGCACCCTGCCCGTCCTGATCCTCACCGCGCGCGACGGATGGTCCGACAAGGTAGAGGGATTCCGCGCCGGCGCCGACGATTATCTGACCAAGCCGTTCCGCGTCGAGGAACTGGTGATGCGGCTGCGCGCGCTCGCACGGCGGGCCGCGGGCCATGCAGCACCACGCGTCGCGTGCGGGCCGCTCAGCTATGACGCGCAGACCGGCCAGTTCGAACTCGACGGGCTGCCGCTCCGACTGACCGCGCTCGAATGGCGCGTGCTGTCGGCGCTGATCCTGCGCAAGGAGAGCGTCATCGAGCGGCTCGAATTGCTCGATCGCGTCTATGAGAATGATGCCGATCCGGAGTCGAATTCGCTCGAGGTGATCGTCGCCCGGCTGCGGCGCAAGATCGGGCGCGACCTGATCGAAACGGTGCGCGGGCGCGGCTATCGGCTGACCGCCGATATGCTGACGGCACCGCAATGAGACTGATGCCGCGATCGATCCGCGGGCGATTGCTCGCCCTGTCGGCCGTCGCCACGCTGCTCGCGCTGATCGTCGCGGGCGTCGCGATCGGCGGCATCCTGGAACGGTTCGTCACGGCGACTATCGACGCGCGGCTCGCCGATCGCGCGCTGGCGATCGGCGCCGCTGTCCGTGACGACGGCACGATCGATGCGACGGCGCTCGCCCGGGTCGAGAAGCGCATTCCCGCGCGAGAACTATGGCGAGTCGACGCACCGCATGGCGTATCCGGGACGCGAGGGGCCGATAAAATATTGGCCCTCTCGTTCGATGACGATCCGCAATTCCGAGATATCCCCCCTCGTCCGAAGCAGCCTGATCGGCGCGGTCCGCCCGACGCCCTGCCCGCCGGCGTGCGGCCGTTCGATGCTCCGATCAGCGGCGGCCATGCGGTCCACGGATTGATCTCGACCGTCACAACGCGGGCCGGCGACGCAACCATCATTGTCGCCGTGCCGCGCGGCGTGATCGACCGCCCGATCCGCGCGGCATTGATTCCTCTGGCGCTGTCGCTGCTGGCGCTCGGTGCCGCACTGGCGTTGGCTACCATCGTCCAATTGCGCCTAGGCCTGCGTCCGCTCGACCGGCTGCGCGACGACATCGCCGCCGTGCGCAATGGCCGTGCAGAGCGGCTGTCGGAAGAGCAGCCCGCCGAACTCGCCCCGCTTGCCGCCGAACTCAACGCGCTGGTCGCCGACAATCAAGCGGCGCTCGCCGCGGCGCGCGGCTCCGCGGCCAATCTGGCGCATGGGCTGAAGACGCCGATCGCCACGCTGGCCCTGGTCGCCGGCGAACCTGGTCGCGACCCCGATGGACGGCTGGCGGCATTGGTCGCCCGGCTGGACGCGACGGTGCGTCATCATCTCGGCCGCGCGCGCGCCAGTATCGCGAGCGAGCGCGTCGCGACGCCGGTCGGTGTGGTGGCCGACGACATCGTCGCCGCGCTGCGCCGCATCCATGCCGAGCGCGGCGTCGTGATTGGCGTCGAGATACCGGCCGACCTGATGGTCGCGGTCGATCGCACCGACCTGGACGAGATGATCGGCAATCTGGCCGATAACGCGATGCGATGGGCGCGATCGCGGGTCGTAATCGACGCACACACCGTATCCGGATCGGCGATCATCACGATCCAGGACGATGGCCCGGGCATCGCACCGGCCGAGCGGGCACGCGCCTTGTCGAAGGGCGTCCGGCTCGACGAACGCGATGACGGGCACGGTTTCGGTCTGACGATCGCGCACGAACTGGCGGTGCTGTATGGTGGTGACCTGACCTTGGGCGACGCGCCCGATGGCGGCCTGGCGGCGATGCTGACCCTGCCGCTCGCCCGCTGAGGCCGACGCGCTACAGCCAGGGCCGCTGGTCGGGCCAGTGCATTGGATAATGGTTCACATATTGCGCCAGCCGTGGCCGGTCGCTGCGATTGGCGCTGGCGCCATGGGGGATTTCGTGGCGCCAGATCACGAGATCGCCTGCTCCTGCCGGCACCGTCACCGCTTCGGACGACAGGTCGACGGTGCGCGGGTCCGCGCCGTTCAGACTCGCGATCCAGCCATCGGCCAGGCGATGGTGGAAACCCGGCACGACCTGCAGCGCGCCCTGATCGGCGGCGGTGTCGGTCAGATAGAGGATCGCCTGGGTCTCGAGCGTGATCGGCGACGTCAAATTGCCATCCCAGTGCAGATGCGGCCCCGGAAAGGTGTAGCGGGGTCTGATCGGCGGATTGAAACTCAGCCGGTCGATCGACACGGTCAGATCGGCATGGCCGTAGAGTTCGGCGAACGCCTTCGCCATGCGTGCCGAGCGGCGCGGCACGTCCATCGTCGCATGCTGGAAATGCTGGATCATGATGCCGTTGGTCCGCGGCCCGTACCAGGTCGCGGGATCGGCCGGGTCGGCATTGAGGATCGACCAGAGATGATCCGCGATCGCCGCGGCCTCGTCGCGGCTGACCGCCCGGCGCAACACCACGACGCCATCGCGGTCCCAGCGCGCCAGATCCTCGGCGTCGAACACCGGCGCCATCGCCATCACCGCCGCCTGGCGGGCGATCTCCTCGGCCGGCGGCTCCCCACCATCGTACCAGGCGGTGTAGCGCGCCAGTAGTGCCGCATCGGGCAGTCCGGCGGTCGCGGCGATCCATGCGGTGAACGCGGGCCAATCGGGTCGCGTCTGCCCCAGCAGCGACATCGTCTGTTCGAGCCCCAGACCCAGCGTGTCGAGCAGCGGCCGGACCGGGACGGGGCGCGCGTCGGCGGGCGAATCATGCTGCGTAGCGCGCGCCCATAGCGACCGGAGTCCGCGAATCTGATCAAATGCTGCGATCGGATCGACCATGACTCGACCCGACCACAACAGGTTGATAGGGTCCAGCGGCTGGGCACAATATTTTTGTGTGTTCCGCGTTCGTTCCCTTGCCTTCGCGGAAGCCCGCGGAAACCCGCGCGTCGCGGCGAATGGACCGGATCGGACCTTCCGTGAGTCGAGTCAAAATAGCGACGAATTGAGTCACTAATTCGTCATTTACGGTATTGCGTCCGGACCCGGATGGGCACAATCTGTTGTAGTTCGGTTCGGGGGCGACCCAAGCACTGGTGGAAATCCAGTCGCGATCCTATATCGCGGCAGGGGCCTGCTCGTGCTTTTTAAACAGGCTGTGGACTATTTTTGTTCTCGCCTGCGGAGCCCGAATGATAAGGTGGGGGTTCGTTCCCCCGAGTCGATTTGTGCGAGCGGAAAGCAGGGGCGAGAGATGGATTTCAGAGACACCGAAGGAACGGGCGAGAATATGGCGACCGACGCGATCGAGGCAGCAACGGCGCAGGCAAATGCGGCGCCCAAGGCGAAGAAGCGCGATTCGAAGTCGATCGCGAAGCCGTATCCGGTCGAGGTCGATCATTCGCGCGATGACCTCCTGACCGATTTCGGCAAGGACACGCTCAACGACCGCTATCTGCTGCCGGGCGAATCGTATCAGGATCTGTTCGTCCGCGTCGCCTCGGCTTATGCCGATGACGGCGCGCACGCGCAGCGCCTCTACGACTATATCTCGCGTTTGTGGTTCATGCCGGCGACCCCGGTATTGTCGAACGGCGGCACCGGTCGTGGTCTGCCGATCTCGTGCTTCCTCAATTCGGTGCCCGACAGCCTCAACGGCATCGTCGACACCTGGAACGAGAATGTCTGGCTCGCCTCGCGCGGCGGCGGCATCGGCACTTATTGGGGCAATGTCCGCGGCATCGGCGAGCCGGTCGGCCTGAACGGCAAGACCAGCGGCATCATCCCGTTCGTCCGCGTGATGGACAGCCTGACCCTCGCGATCAGCCAGGGCTCGCTGCGCCGCGGCTCGGCCGCCTGCTATCTCGACATCTCACACCCAGAGATCGAGGAGTTCCTCGAGATCCGCAAACCGTCGGGCGACTTCAACCGCAAGGCGCTCAACCTGCACCATGGCGTGCTGATCCCCGACGCTTTCATGGAAGCGGTGCGCGACGGTGCCGAATGGTCGCTCAAATCGCCCAAGGACGGTAGCGAGCGCGGCAAGGTCGATGCGCGCGCGCTGTTCCAGAAGCTGGTCGAGACCCGCCTCGCCACCGGTGAGCCGTACATCATCTTCGCCGATCACGTGAACTCGACGATGCCCAAGCATCATCGCGATCTCGGCCTCAAGGTCTCGACCTCGAACCTGTGCTCGGAAATCACCTTGCCGACCGGCAAGGATCACCTGGGCAACGATCGCACCGCTGTGTGCTGCCTCAGCTCGCTCAACCTCGAGACCTGGGATCAGTGGCACAAGGAAGAGCGCTTCATCGAGGACATCATGCGGTTCCTCGACAACGTGCTGCAGGATTATATCGACCGCGCCGAGCCCGGCATGGAGCGCGCCGCGTATTCGGCGATGCGCGAGCGGTCGGTCGGTCTCGGCGTGATGGGCTTCCATTCGTTCCTCCAGGCGCGCGGCCTGCCGTTCGAAGGCGCGATGGCGAAGTCGTGGAACATGAAGATGTTCAAGCAGATCCGTGCCCAGGTCGACGCCGCCTCGATGGCGCTGGCGGTCGAGCGCGGCCCCTGCCCCGACGCCGCCGACATGGGCGTGATGGAGCGGTTCAGCTGCAAGATGGCGATCGCGCCGACCGCGTCGATCTCGATCATCTGCGGCGGCACCAGTGCCTGCATCGAGCCGATCCCGGCCAATATCTACACGCACAAGACGCTGTCGGGATCGTTCTCGGTCAAGAACCCGTATCTCGAGAAGATCTTCATCGAGAAGTCGAAGAACAGCGATGCGGTGTGGAACTCGATCCTCGAGCGCGGCGGCTCGGTCCAGCATCTCGACTTCCTGAGCCAGGAGGAAAAGGACTGCTACAAGACCAGCTTCGAGATCGACCAGCGCTGGCTGATCGAGCTCCAGGCCGACCGCACTCCCTATATCGACCAGTCGACCAGCCTCAATCTGTTCATCCCGGCCGATGTCGAGAAGTGGGACCTGCTGATGCTCCACTTCCGCGCCTGGGAACTGGGCGTGAAGTCGCTTTACTACCTCCGCTCGAAATCGGTGCAGCGCGCCGGCTTCGCGGGTGGCGTGGAAGCCGACAACACGATCGAGGCGCCCAAGTTCGAACTGGGCGAAACGACGGATTACGATGAATGCCTGGCGTGCCAGTGAGGTGGCGGAGCTAGGCGGCCACCAATCTCCCTCTCCCCTTGTGGGAGAGGGAAGGAGCGGCGCGCAGCGTCGCGGAAGGGTGAGGGGGAATGCGGACGGCCTGACCAAACGCCAACTGCTGCCCGCCTCCACCACCGCCCGGTCGCGGGACCTCCGCAAGAATGCCGGCGATCCCGAGCGCGTCATGCGTCGGGCATTGCGAGAAGCCTTTCCCGAGGCGAAGTTCCGCCATCAGGTGCCGATGGGTCGTTATCATGCCGATTTCTGCTCGCATGGCGCCAGGTTGATCGTCGAGATCGACGATGCGACGCATGCGCTGCGGGGGGAGCGCGACGAGGCGCGCACGCGTTTCCTCAACGATGAAGGATATCGCGTGCTGCGCTTTTGGAACAATGATGTGATGGGCAATGTCGAGGGCGTGATCTCGGCGATCGCCGATCACTTGCCCGATGCGATGAAGGGGGCGGTCCGTGGTTGAGCGTCCCCCTCACCCTTCCGCGACGCTACGCGCCGCTCCCTCCCTCTCCCACAAGGGGAGAGGGAGCAAGGACGCTACAATCTCCCTCTCCCCTTGTGGAAGAGGGAGGGAGGCGCGAAGCGCCGGAAGGGTGAGGGGGAGTCTCCCCTCAAGCCTGCTCTTCCTCCTCGAACTGCACCGCGACATCGGCGTTGGCGCTCAGCCGCACCTTGTCGCCCTCGATATCGGCGATCAGGCCCTTGGAGATGAAGTGATGGTGCCCGGCATGGCTGCCCTGCCCTTCCTCGACATCGGCGCCCGAATCCTTCTTGGTCAGCTTGATGCGGTCGCCCTCGACATGGTCGACGGTGCCGACATGGACGCCGTCGGCGCCGATGACTTCCATATGTTCCTTGATCTGGCTGAGGTCGGTCACGGTCATTCTCCTGTGATGGTTTCGGCTGCAGAACGCACGACCGCGGAGTTGGTCGCATGACCCGCGCGCCGCTGATCATGTACGCGGTGGCCGGTGCCGCAGGAGCGGGTGGGATCGTCGTCCTCACGCGCCGCGCGGCCAGCGAAGGCGCGGTCTATGCCCAGCGCATCGGCGCGACGATGCTGCTCGCGCTGGCCGCGATCCTGACCGTCTTCGCCAGCGCGATGGCGAGTTGGGGGCCGGGCCAATGAGCGATCGCGACTATATTGCTTGGTCGTTGCTGGCCGCAGGCGCCTTTGCCTTGCTGCTAGCGGCGCTTGGCCGGTTCCGCGCGAAACCCATGCGGTCTCCCTGGGAGCGGCGGCGTGACCGACTCGAACTCCAGCTGGGCGAACAATTGGGACTCCACCATACTGCCGAAGCGGGCAAGCTTGAGGATGCCATTGCTCGCCTCGACGCCTTTGCCTCGCGGCATCCCCGCCTCGGCGGTGTCCTAGTCGTGCTCGACCGTGCTCATTTGACGGCGGCCGTTCTCGGAACAGGATTTGTTGGCATGGGCCTTTGGACCGATAGAATCGGAGCGGGCAGCGGCAAAGTGTCGGCGTTCGTTTTTCTCGCTCCCTTACTGCTCGTCGGTGCGCTGATCGAAGCAATCCCGTTTTATGGAGAAAACACACGCGTCGTGCTGTTCTTTTTCGGGTTGATGGCCGCTTTCGCGATCCCGCTGGCAGTCATTAATTGGTGGATTCCGCAATGAGCGGCGCCCTCCTTCTCGGCATCATCTCCTTGGTCTGCGTCACCGACCTGATGATCGCCTTCTATTTTCTCCGCATGGCCAACCAGGCCGATACGATGGTCGGCGCCGCGCCCCAGGCCGGCGCCATCAATCCCGCCGCCGCGCGCCGCTTCGCGCGCGTCCTGCTCATGGCCACGCCTGGTGTGTGGCTCGTCGTCGCTCTTCTGTCGTTCGGGGTCGTCCCGATCGGCGGCATCATTCCCATCACGTTCTAGTCCGGAGTTCGTCCATGCCCCTTCTCAGTGCTCGCAAGACCTACAAGCCCTTCGAATATCCCTGGGCGTATGAATATTGGAAGCGCCAGCAGCAGCTCCACTGGCTGCCCGAAGAGGTACCGCTGGGCGAGGATTGCCGCGACTGGGCGCAGAAGCTGTCGGACCATGAGCGCAACCTGCTGACCCAGATCTTCCGCTTCTTCACCCAGGCGGACGTCGAGGTGCAGGATTGCTATCACGAGAAATACGGCCGCGTGTTCAAGCCGACCGAGGTCAAGATGATGCTGACCGCGTTCAGCAACATGGAGACGGTGCACATCGCGGCGTACAGCCATCTGCTCGACACGATCGGCATGCCCGAGAGCGAGTATGGCATGTTCCTCGAATATGCCGAGATGAAGGACAAGCACGACTATCTGCAGCAGTTCGGCGTCGACAATGACGAGGATATCGCCCGCACGCTGGCGATGTTCGGCGGCTTTACCGAGGGCGTGCAGCTGTTCGCCAGCTTCGCGATGCTGATGAACTTCCCGCGCTTCAACAAGATGAAGGGCATGGGCCAGATCGTGTCCTGGTCGGTCCGCGACGAGAGCCTGCATTGCGAAGGCATTATCCGCCTGTTCCACGCCTTCGTGCAGGAACGCGACTGCCTGACCAAGGCGGTGCGCGACGATATCGGCGATGTGTGCCAGACGACGATCCGGCTGGAGGATGCGTTCATCGACCTGGCGTTCGAGCAGGGCCCGGTCAACGGCATGTCGCCCAAGGAGATCAAGAAGTACATCCGCTACATCGCCGACTGGCGCCTGGGCCAGCTCGGCATGAAGCCGATCTACATGATCGACGAACATCCCCTGCCCTGGCTGACCCCGATGCTCAACGGCGTCGAGCACGCCAACTTCTTCGAAACCCGCGCGACCGAATATTCGAAGGCGGCGACGCGTGGTCAGTGGAACGACGTGTGGGACAGCTTCGACAAGCGGCAGAAGGCGAAGGCCGGGCCGGCGGCGAACGAGGATGCCGGAAGCGGCGAAGGGGATATGTTCGATAAGGCGGGGATTGCGGCGGAGTGATGCGCGCGGGGCGCGGGATTAGCGCGAGCTAATCCCGGCCTTGAGGCGCGCACGGCCGGCGGCGCTCAAGCGCCGACCGACGGCGCGGGCTTTGCCCGCCACGATGCTAGGGGGATGGAAGGATGAAGCGGCTGACGAGAAGATCGGCAAAATGGCTAGTTTTGACAGTTGGGTTGCTGTCTGCCTCACAAGGTCAATCAGCGAATGCGAGCTTTGGATACTGTTCACAACCCATGGCTCCATCGCTTTTCCTGAGCAAGCCATCCAGACCGTATTGCGCCATCACTTCCAATTGCAAGCAATGGGAAATAGATCTCTATAAATCTGAAATTGAACGATACTTTAGCAAGCTCAAGCAATATCTGACAGATGTGGATCAGTTTCAGTCTGATGCCTATGATTACGCGAAATGTATGACAAAACTTGATTAGATTACATGCCTATCCGGTTAGAACAGGTTAGGGGCGGTACTTTTCGAGAGTGATAGCGGCGGCTTCTGCTGCTGCGGGATTATTTTTGAAGTTGGCGTGCATATAGACCGGCACCTTGAAGGCGACGCGGTGTGTATGCTCGCTTGAGTTTGATTTGTTGTTTTCTGTGTTACCGCCGACTTCTGCGCTGATTTTTGCGATGGAGGCGACTTTGATTTCGCCGCCGATTTTTCCAGTGCTGCCGGTAGCTGTGTCTGTGGTTTCGTTCACGACGATGGATACATCGAAATCGACGTAGGATTTTTCCTCGATTTGTTCGCCGTCTAGTGTGGATGGACTGATGGGGATGAGGTCCACGGCTCGGGCTCGGGCGATTTCGACGCCGAGCGCGATTTCATAGAGCGTGTCTTGGATAAAGTCGCTCAGTCGCATTTTTCGAACATCCGCGATTTCTCCTGACTAAATACGGTTATGGAAAACGAAAATCGTCGAGCCACCACTGCCCGCCTTCAGCGACTGCGGTGCCAGTTTACCAAATGCACTAAACTCGCCGTCAATCTCTAACACGAGGACGCGGCAAAGGCTCGGCTGAGCTCCAAGATGCGATCCAGCGCTTGACGGCCGAGTGGCTGATCAGCCGCCCCGCCAAGACATCGCGCTCAGCTCGCGCGTCCGCCGCCGCCTCAGCGACCGGATCGCAGATATCGAACAGGGACTTTTCGCTGGTCACCCACACGAAATATACCCACGGCGCGAGTTCGCAAAGTTCGAAAGGCACGCCGATGCCCGAAGCCCATATCGACCCCACCCGCGAGCAATTCGACGCCTTCAAGGCGCTCCCCCGCGACGCGCCGATCGCGATGCTCAACCTGGTCCGCTATCGCGAGCGCGCCGCCTATCCCGGCGGCCATGATTGCGCCGCGCTCGGGCTGACCGGTGCCGAGGCCTATGCCCGATACGGCGCGGAAAGCGGGCCGATCTTTCGCCGCGTCGGCGGCAGCGTGATCTGGTCGGGCGCGCCGCAACTCGTGCTGACCGGGCCGGCGGACGAGGCGTGGGATACCGCGTTCGTCGCGCTCTACCCTGACACGCATGCCTTTCTCGAGATGGTGACCGACCCCGCCTATCGCCTCGCGGTCGTCCATCGCCAGGCGGCGGTCGCGACCAGCCGGTTGATCCGCTGCGAGCCGCGAGAGGCCGGTGGCGGCTTCGCTTGACGGCAGCGGCTCAAGCCAGACCCGGTTCCTCATCGAGCGCCGCACCCTCGCGAGCCGGCGGCGTCGCGAGGATACGTGTGGCGTACACCACGATGATGAACGGCCAGACGAAAACCCAAAAATTACTGGCTTGCTGAGGACGCGGGACCGGCCACCACGACTGTCCCCAAAGTACCATCATGATCATCGCGATCCCGCCAAGATGACTAAGCCCCGATGGCTCCGATCTTGCCGCGATGTCTCTCCGGCTTCCGACGATCAACAAGATCGCGCCTAAAAACACCAGTAGGAGCGCGACATCTTCCGCCCGCTTCCACGGCATGCCGAGGAACGGCAACGCGATGACAGCATAGGAACACGCCAATGCGACCAGGGCCAGCCATTGCACCCAATCGAGCTTGCGTAGCCATTCGATCCATCCGGTCATGACACGCTCCCCTTCCGGCACAGTCCTACCACATGGGCCAAGCATCGAAAGCCCTTGTCGAATATCGTTACGCTACACTCCAACCCCCCAATCTTGACGAACCCGCCGTCCAACGGCACATCGGCGTCGTTCACCGCCCCTGAGGGAAGTATGAAGGAAATTGTCGCCCGCTGACCTGACGGCCCCGGTTTTGCCGGAGGCGCCGTCGTCATGCGCTCGACCCGCCGGGATGTCCCGGGCGGGCGGCGCGGTCGTTTTCTCGACTGACGGGCACAATCCACGTGAACATCTCCAAGTACGAACAGCGCGTGCTGCACGCGCTCGCGCAGGGCGGCGCGATCCACCACCGCCGCGACTCCACCGGGCGGATCGTCGAGGCGATCTGCTTCACCCGCGAAGGCCATGTGCTGGCGGACGGCTCGCTGCCGATATTCCGCAAGCTCAAGCGGCGCGGACTGATCTTCAGCCAGAGCGGGCAGCCATACCGGATCAGCCGGTTGGGGCTGGCGGCGGTAAGGAGCCAGTTGGATAATCGCTGAGCGCCCGGAAATAGCCCCGCTATTTCCGGTACCAGCGGTCAGCGCGGCCGGCCTCGCGCCAGCGAGGTCCGACGGCGCGGCTTTGCCGCGCCGCTACACGCGGTGCCGCAGGGCGATGCCCCACCTCTCCCTGAGACGCGCGTCGGAGGTGAGGACAGTGACTTGTCCTGCCCTCACCCTTCCGGCGCTACGCGCCTCCCTCCCTCTCCCGCATGCGGGAGAGGGAATTCGCCGATCGACCTGCTCGACTACCTCGCCGCGACCTCCTCCGGCACCGCCGCCGCCCGGCGCAGGCCGTTCTGTTCGGGCGGAACCAGAGTCACGACTTGCGGACAGCGCCGGCACGCGGCCTCCCCGATCTCGTGAAACCAGCGGCAGGTCGGGCGGATCTGGCAGGACGGCAGCGTGTCGACCACCGGCGCCAGCCGCTCGACGATGCGCTTGGCCAGTGCGCAATGCTGGCCATCGAATTGCGCGCACCGGCTGGTTTCGCACCGCGCGGCGAAGCGGAAGATGCGCGTGGGATCGACCTCGCCCAGGGTCGCCAGCGTCTCGTCGCCGACCACCGCGTTCGCCTTCAGATACGCGACGCGGGGATCGTCGGCGGGGCCGGTGACGACTCCGAACACACGAGCATCGACCATGTCGGGCTGCGCGCTGGGGCACGACAGCGGCGGATCGGCGTCGCTCATGCCACGCACTCCTCGCCGTTCGCCCCCTCAGCCCAATTCCCGGATCTGCGGGACCGCCACGCGTTCGAAGAAGCCGGCGATGATCCTTTTATCGATCTGCAGCACCGCCGGCGTGACCGCATGTCCGGCGACGCCGAGGTGGCTGCTGACGTCGTGGGCGAATTTCTCGGCCGCGGCCATTTCGCGGATCTGACGGCCGATCAGATCCCATTTGACGATCAATGCCGGTGATACCGCGTCCTGATGTCCCGCCGCCTTGATCGCCGCGTTGACCAGTTTGGGCAATTCGCGCGCCGATATCAGCGCGGCGCTCTTCTTGTCGTCCACCATCTTTCCTCTCCTGTCTTGCGACATGAGTTGATCCGGGCTTACCGGAGGTGCAGCGACTCGATTTTGGTTGTGCCGCGACGATCGCACTTTCGCCCACCACACACAACCGCGCGGGCCCAACTTATCGAACCATTTCGGACGTTTATTGGTAAACTGGCCATGCACCATCGCGCCCGGGGCGGCGCGCGCTAAGGGGTAGCCAGAGCATATCGATGGTCGAATACGTCCTATCGCCTGCCCCGTCGCGCAGCTATCGCTGCGCCACGGCCGCAGGGGGAGGAAAACCATGTTCCAGCAATATGCCAACGCGCTGGCCCTGGCGCGCGTCACCGGCGCCCGCTGATCCCCGCTTCATCCTGGGGCAAGCTTGTCCCGGCTAACCAGCCGCGAGCGCGTACCTCGTGCTCGCCCGCCAATTGAGGATTCGATGCGCTTCACTCCCCTGATTGTCCTGACCGCCGTCACCGCCATCGCGATCGCCACCCCCGCCGCGGCCAAGACCGAGAGCTTCCACGCGACGCTGGACGGCACGGCGATCCCGACGACCACCGGATCGCCCGCGCATGGCCGCGTGACGATCAAGGTCGACACCAAGTCGAAGCGCGTCTCGGTCGAGCTCGACGTCCAGGGCATCACGCTCGACCAGCTCAACGACGCCCTGGTCGCCAAGCCGATCGGCCCGGTTCATTTCCACCAATATCGTACCGCCGACGATGTCGAAGCAGTGCTGCCGGTGCCCTATGGCGCCAATTACCGCGCGACCAAGAACGGCTTCCACGTGTCGATGCGCAACTATTCCTATGCCGAGGGCGCGAAGCTGCTCAACGATCAGGATACGTTCGACGAATTCGTCGATGCGATGAACGCCGGCAAGATCGTGATCAACATCCACACCGACAAATTCCCAGATGGCGAGATCAGCGGCAAGGTGATGCCGAACTAGGGCGGCGGCTCGTGAACGGCGACGTCCGGGGAACGAGTGGAAAGCGGCTGTTCGCCGTGATAGTCAAACGATGGTGAAATTTACGCCATCCGGCACCTCCAAGCCCATTCGATCGCCCGTTGTCGAAGCACTACGGACGCTCTTATTTTTCGTTTTCCTCCTGATCCCTTCACGCTTCATCGTCGCCGCCGCTTTGACAGGGCGAACCATATTTCCGGCCGAATACAATAGGATTTACATGACGGCCGCAACCGATCCGGTTTGGTTTGCTGCCTCGATTGCGGCTTGGCTCCTAATGTGGGCATTGATGGCCTACGTCTTCATTCGATGCTGGCGGCGGTTCGTTATTGCGCTGGGACGCTGAGGCCCTGGCAAATAACATTCCCTACATCCGTCGGTAGGTGGGACGTCGCCGCTGGCCTTAGTCAGTTGTTCGCCTGAAAGAGGCCACGCAATCTTTTCGGTCCAAGGTGATTAGCAACCACTCGTTGTCGATCGGAAACATGGAGCCGTCATTGCCGAGGACATAGATCATGTCGGCACCGCGCCACTTATCCGTTGTTGTTGGTGCGCCAAGCAGCGCCGTAACCTGTTGACGCGTCATGCCGGTCAATCGGTAGCGACCTATGAAGTCGGCCAGCATGTCTGCACGAGCGCGACCAGTCAGATCGGCATTCCTCCACGCCTTCTGATCAAAGCGTGTTCCTGCCGAGCAACCAACGACCAACAGGACAGCTAAAGCGCAGACTCGGGTCGACGTGACATATCGGCGCGCCGCTACGTCCGCTATTGGGTCGCGTCCGGACCGGCCGCTTTTCCTGAGCCCACGGCCTAACACCGATCGCCCCCGCTCATCCCTTCGGCTTGTCGGCCACGCGATACTTGTCGTGACAGGCCGAGCAGGCGTTGCGCACCACGCCCCATTGCGCCGCGAAGCCCGCCTGATCGCCGGCCTTGGCGATATTGGCGAGCTCGGCCGCCTCGGTCGCCAGCGTCGCCGCCGCCTTCTCGAACCCGGCGCGGTCGCTCCACACGGTTGGCAGCGCCTTGGTCGTGCCGCCGTCGCTACCCGCGGGGAACAGCCCGGGCACCGCGCGCGCCCAGGCGGCGATCGCGCCGGCGGCGAAGGCCTGGGTCTTCACATCGCCCTTGGCGTCGATCACGCCTTTCATCCCGCCAAAGGCCGCGCCTTGCAGCTTGAAGCCGGCTTGCCGCGCCGCGATCAGCTGATCGGCGTCGTCGCGCCGCGTCGCCGCTGCCGCGGTCAGCACGCTCGCCGCCATCACCAGTACCAATGCCGACATCGTCCTGGTCATCGCGCCTCTCCCTTGGTTGAAGTCGCGCGATGCTATGACCGTGCGAGCAATCGGGCAATCCCGCCGTTAACCGGCTTTGCGGAGCGCGCGTTAACCGCGCTCGGCTAGCGTCCAGTGATGGTCTCGTCCAAAATCTTCCGGAGCCGGTGGGCGGCCTTGTTCTGGGCGGCCGGGATCATCTGGACGGCGTACGACGTGGCGAGTGCCAACACGCCCGACCCGGTGACTAACAACGCGACCGCCGCCGACACCGACGCGACCGGCGCCGCGGTCGACAATGGCGACCTGGCGGTGCTCGCCAACGCGATGGGGAATTAGGGCGATCGTCACCCCGGACTTGTTCCGGGGTCCAACCCTCCACGCCGGAATCCAGCCGTTGTTGCACCTTGGATGCCGGGACAAGCCCGGCATGACGGCGGTGTGGCAGTACCGCCTACTTCCCCGCGAACAGAAACGCGACGGCGCCGACCAGGCAAAGAAACGCCCCCAGATGCCGCCAGCCGAGCGGCTCGCCCAGCACGGTCACCATGAACACCCCGAACGCCGCGAGCGCGATCGCTTCCTGCGTCACCTTGAGCTGTCCGCCCGTCCAGCCTGCGGCATAGCCGATGCGGTTGGCGGGGACCGCCAGGCAATATTCGAAGAAGGCGATGCCCCAACTGATCGCGATCACGATCCAGAGCGGCTTGCTCATGCCGCCCTTGAGATGCCAGTACCAGGCGATCGTCATGAAACAGTTGGACAGCGCAAGCAGGGCCACCGTCCACATGCCGGTCGATCTCTTTCGTTAGCGAATGACGGTGCACGCGATGGGCGGCTGGCCCGGCGTCGTCAAGGTCGCGGCATCGCCTTTGCCGCGCAACTCGTACGGGCCCTTCCTGTACCAGATGCCCGAGGCCGGCTTCTGCCCGTCGAGCATCGCCAGCGGCCGGCCGTCACGCGTGATCGCTGCGGTATCGCGCTGATTGTCGAACCGCGCCGCGAATTTGCTCCCGTCCATGCAGCGATAGCGCGCGCTGACCACCGGCGGCGTGCCGCTCGCGTCAGCGCCGCCGGTTCCGCCACCCGCTTCCGGCTTCGCGCCACCCTTGCCCGGCGCGGGTTTCAGGTCGATCGAATAGATGTGCCATTTGCGCTGCTCGGCTGTGGCGCCATCGACCACGGTACGGCGCAGGACGATCGTGCCGGTCTGATAGTCGGGACGGCCGTCCTTGAGCCGGGCATAGACCTGCACAGGAACCGAGACGTAGCGGCTGCCCGCCGCGCCTTCTATCTCGCCCGGGCCGCCGATATTGGCGTGATATTCCTTGTATTTGGCAAAGCTCGCCGCGAACGCCGCCGGGCTCAATTTGCTGTCGGCGCCTCCATTGCCCCACAAGGCGCGGGCGGCCGCATATTTGCCGCCCTCGATGCTCGCGAAATAGATCTGGACGACGTTCGCCGCGCCCTGCGCGCTGTCGGGAGTGAACTTGCCTTCGGATACCGGAGTCTTGTCGTCGGGCAGTCCGCCCGGCTGGCCGGGTTCGGCGGGCGCCAGCGGCGGTTCGTCACCGGTCGCCGGCGCCACCGCGCCGTTGGTCGCGACATCCGCTACATTGTCCGTCGCATTATAGGTGTTGATGTCGCCACGCGCGCGTTCGGCGGCGTCGTTGATATCGACTTCGCTATTGCCGGTCGTGGTCGGCTGCGAACAGGCGGCAAGGCACAGGAACGGAACAAGCAGGACGGCGCGCACGATGGAACCCCCGGACAATGCGGTAAGAAGGGGTGTGAACGTTCCAATGCTCGCGTCGTTCCCCGGTCAGAAGACTCCCTTGAACTGGTCGTTACCGACGAACCCCAGCCGCGTGACGCCGGCGCGCTTCACCGTCGCCAGCACGCGATCGAACGTCTCGTAGCGCGCGGCGGCGTCGGCACGGATGGTCAGCGTCGCGTCCTTGTCCGCCATCGTCGCGACCAGTTGATCGGGCAGCGCGCTCTCCGCGATGGCGGCGCCGTCGAGGCTGAGCGCGCCCGACGCCGCGATTTCGAGCCGGTGCATCTTCTGGTCGGGCACTGTCCGTGGTGCGCCGTTGGGCAAGTCGACTGCCACCGTGTGCGTGGCGACCGGCAGCGTGAGGATCATCATGATCAGGAGTACCAGCAACACGTCGATCAACGGCGTGATATTCATCTCGGCGATCGGTTGGGAATGGGCGGTACGGCTGGCCATGAGCGTTCTCCCGTTCTGATACATGATAACGTATCATATCACAGGACGAAGGCAAGCGCGTCCGTCGCGGCCTCACCCGCCCGCTCGCCACTCAGCAATTCTCGTATTTCCAGTTGAGCTTCTTGCCCGCGCGCGTCTGCTCGATCGTCTGCGCGACCCGCTTGGCGCGGGTTTCGTCGCGCTTGGCATCGGCCACCCATTCGCAATATTCGCGGCGGCAACTTGGCGGAAAGGCGTTCCAAGTCGCCGTCGCCTGCGCGTCCGCCGCCAGCGCGTCGGCGAGCGCGGGCGGGACCTCGGCTTCGGGTTTGCTGGCGCGAGCCGGCCGCTTGGGCTTCTCGCCGGCGTCGATCTTGGCCAGCGCCTGGTCGAGACGGTCGAGCAACAGCGTGTCGGGCGGCAGGGTCGCGACGTCGGTCAGGCGGCCATATTGCCCCATCGCATCGCCTTCCTTGCCGGTGGCCAGGCCCAGCCGATCCCAGAAACCGAACGCGGCATGTTGCTTGAACGCCGCCATATTGGCGAGCAACTCGCCCTTATAGGTGAAGAACGGCATGCTCCATTTGATCGTTTCCTCGACCACCGGCGCATGGCCATGAATGAGGTCACGCAAATGGGTGAGGATCGGTTTCGCGAAGTCGTTCTTGCTCGCGATATAAGCGTCGACGCGCGGATCCCTGGACATCGGTTCTCCTTTCGGTTTCCGGTCGGGCCGGAAACCTAGGACCGTCGTTAGCCGACGGTCAACGCCGACGTCATGGCGTCAGGAATTGAGCGCCTCGTCATCGGCGTCGGACAAGTCGTCATCATCGTCGGAATCGCCGTCGTCGAACTTGTCCTGGACCTCGTCCTCGTCGATATCCTCGTCCGACAGGTCGGCATCCTCGTCCTCTTCGCCGACATCATCGGCGGACATCTCGACATCGTCATTCTCGGGCTCGTCGCCCAGATCGGGATCGAGATCGGTCAGGATCGTGCCGTCGGTCGGCCCGTCGCGCGTCGCTTCCAATATTTCGGCGCGCTGGCTTTCGTCATAGCCTTCCTCGTCGTAACCATCGTCGCCCGACCCTTGGCCCGGTACCTGATATCCGCCCATTTCCGTCTCCATGACTGACCAGGAAGCGAACGGCGGCGCGGGCTTCGAGTTCCGTCAGGCGCTATACTAAGCGGGGCGGAACAGGCGACCGCGCTCGACGATCGCCGCCAGCACCAATGCTACCACTCCAGCGGTCAGGAAGCCAAGGTGCAGCGGCGTGGTGGTGCCATCGAACGCCATGCCGATCAGGCCGCCGATCGCGGCACCGCCGGTCGTCACGACGAATCCCTGCAGGCTCGATGCCGTCCCGGCGATCTCTCCCATGTTCATCATCGCCATCGCCGAGCAGTTCGACGCGGCGAGCCCGAAACACGCCATCGTCACCGCCTGGAGCGCGACGAAGGTCCACAGATTCTCGAGACCAAGATGGCTGATCACCAGGCTGGCCGACGCCGCCACGATCAGCACGACCATCGCGCCGTGCGAGATGCGCCGCATGCCGAGCCACATGACGATCCGCGAATTGAGCAGATTGCCGCACGCCATCGTCACCGCGCAGGCGGCGAAGATCAGCCCCAGCCGATTGCCCTGGTGGAACACCTGATCGACGATCGGCTGGATCGACGTGATGTAACCGAACAGCGCGCCCTGCAGCCCGATCACCGCGGCGGCGTAGCCCACCGACAGCCGGTCCTGCAGCGTGCGTTTCCAATTGCCCAAAAGCAGCCTCGCCTCGAGCGGCACGCGGCGCTCGACGGGAAGCGTCTCCGGCATGCGGAAGATGAACCAGGCCGCCACTATAGCGCTGACGATTGCGATCATGTTGAAGATCAGCCGCCAAGATCCTCCCAAATTCACTATCAACTGGCCGATGCTCGGGGCGATGATCGGGAAGATCATGAAGGTCATCACCGCGAGGCTACTGACCCGCGCCATCGCCCGCCCTGAATAGCAATCACGGATCAGCGCGATCGTCACCACGCGCGTCGATGCGATCGCGACGCCAGCGCACACGCGCGAAATCAGCAGCAGGTCGAAGCTCTTCGCGGCCGCGCAGACGAGGTTCATCAGGATGTACAGCACCATCGAGCCGACCAGCACCGGCCGCCGGCCATAACGATCGGCCAGCGGGCCATGGATCAGCTGCGCCGCACCGAACCCGCCCGAAAACATCACGATCACCAATGGCAAATCGCGCGCGGCGGCATGCAGGTCCTGGCCGATCTCCGGCAGCGCGGGCAGCATGGTGTCGATGCCGAGCGCGCCCAGCGCCATCAACACGGCGATCAGCGCGACGAACTCCACGAAGTGGATCGGCGACGAGGATTCGACGCGAGAAGGATCTCCAGGCTGGGGCATCCCGCCCCCATGCCCCAGCCGCGCGAACAAATCAGCCCCCGAAAAAATTTTGTCACGCAACCGGAATAGGCTGCCGCCACCGGACCGATCACGGCCATTGCCGGTCGCGGGTACAGGTCCTAAGCCACTGTCCTTCGGGGGTGGAAACGTGAGGAGAATCGCATGAGCATCTTCGGTACGATCAAGGACGCCATTTTCGGCTCCGCCGCGCCGGCGCCCGCGCCGGCCCCTGCTCCCGCCGAGGCGGCGGCCCCGCCGCCTCCCCCTCCTCCCCCGCCGGCGACGTTGAACGAGGATCAGATCTACGCGGTACTCGAAAAGCACGCCGAAGCGCGTGGCGAGCCGCTCAACTACAAGGAATCGATCGTCGACCTGATGAAGGCGATCGGCCAGGATTCGAGTCTGGACGCGCGCAAGCAGCTCGCGACCGAGCTCGGCTATACCGGTGATCAGAGCGACACCGCGACGATGAACATCTGGCTCCATCAGAAGACGATGGACAAATTGATGAACGGTTGACGCGTTGGGCTTGTCGTGGCGGGCGCCTAAGTGTATTATAGATATAATGCACTATGGGAGCCCGCCATGCTTCGTTTGATACCCCTTGCCGCCGCCGCCGCGCTGGCGCTTGCCGCCTGTGGCGAGCATGACGGCAACAGCACCTCGATCAGTTTCAGCGGCAACAGTTCGGACGGCGCCGTCTCCGGCGGGATCGACAGTTCGGGCAACCTCAAGATCGATGCCAACGGCTTCAAGGCCGATCTGAAGCTGCCCAAATTCTCGGTCGACGCGAGCAATTTCGAGATGAACGGGGTGCACCTCTATCCCGGCTCGACGATCAGCTCGATCAACGTCAATGGCGGCGACGACGGCAAGGAAGATGGCAAGGTCCGCGTCGCCTTCACCAGCCCGGCCAATGCCGCGACGGTGCGCGACTGGCTCAAGGAGCGGCTGGGCAAGGCCGACTTCACCCTATCCGCGGACGGGGCCGGCCTGACCGGCAAGACCGACGACGGCAAGCCGTTCGCGCTCAAGCTGAGCGACCAGGGCGCGAACAAGTCGAGCGGCACGATCGACATGGGTGGATGACGCCAAGACTCGCGTCACCCCAGCGCAAGCTGGGGTCTCGTGCCGCAAGCGTTCGCTAAATCGCTTGAGACCCCAGCTTTCGCTGGGGTGACGGACGGGTGGCGAAGGTCTATCGTCCCCCCTTTCGAAAATTCCGGACGCTGTTCATGCTAGACACCCCCGCCGCCCAGGTCCCGACCCTCAGCCTCGCCGACGAGGCGCGCGATCCCGCCGCCTTTGCCGCGGCGTTCGGCGGGTCGTTCGAACGCTTCGGTTTCGCGATCGTCGCCGACCACGGCATCCCGCTGCAGCTGATCCAGCGCGCCTGGAGCCTGACCGAGCAATTCTTCGCGCTGCCGGTCGAGGAGAAACATTCCTATTGCGACAAGGCCTGGGGCGGCCAGCGCGGCTACACCCCCTTCAAGACCGAGATCGCCAAGGACGCCAAGCATGTCGATCTCAAGGAATTCTGGCATGTCGGGCGTGACCTGCCCGAAGGCCATCCCGCCGCCGCGACGATGATGCCCAATGTCTGGCCGTCGCGCCCAGGCGATTTCCAGGAAGCGCTGACCGATTTGTGGAATGCCTTCGACCGCGCCGGCCTCCGCCTGCTGTCGGCGATCGCGCGGCATTTGAAACTGTCGCCCGATTATTTCGAGACGGTGGTCGATCACGGCAATTCGATCCTGCGGCTGCTCCATTACCCGCCGATCCCGGCCGATGCCGAGGGCGTGCGTGCCGGCGCACATGAGGACATCAACCTCATCACCCTGCTGCTCGGCGCCGAGGAAGCCGGACTCGAACTGCTCGACCGCGACGGCAAGTGGCTGGCGATCCGCCCGCCCGAAGGCGCGATGGTGGTCAATGTCGGCGACATGTTGCAGCGGCTGACCAACAACGTCTTGCCGTCGACCACGCACCGCGTCGTCAATCCGCCGCCCGAACGCCGCGGCTTCTCGCGCTATTCGATGCCGTTCTTCCTGCATCCCAATCCGGAATTCCTGATCGAGACGCTGCCGAGCTGCATCAGCGCGGACAACCCGAACCGCTATCCGACGCCGATCACCGCGCACGATTATCTGCACGAGCGGCTGGTCGAAATTGGCCTCGTGAAAGCCTGATCGTTTCGTGCTAAAAGCCTGAGCGTAACGGGAGGGAAATATGCGCCGCGCTGTCCTGACGAGCTGTATCCTGACGAGCGGGCTGTTGCTCGCCTCGATCGCGGCGGCGCGCCCCGGTGCGGATCTGTTCGCGGGCGAACGCGACGACGTCACGCGCGTGGAGCGGACGGCACCGAATGCATCCGGCCTGCTGCGCTTGTGGTCGACGGTGGGGCGTTGCGTGGTCCAGCGCGACCGTACCACCGCGCTGACCTTCGTCCGCGCGCCGCTCGGCTCCGATTTGTCGCTCGCCGCCGCGCGCCGGCTGGATCCGGTATTTGCCGGTTGCCTGGCTGGATCGCGCGTGCCTGGACCGTCCAGCGTCGTACTGCGCCGTGCCGCCCTGGCCGACGCGCTCGGCATCGCCGGAACCCGCATCTAGGGCGCCCACACCTTTTTTGACCGATCCGTTATGCCGCGAACGCTTGCGGCGATCAGCAAAGTTCCTCTACGCGGGAAAGCGATGACTTCGACCTCCCCGCTACGCGTTGCGCTCGCAGGCCTTGGCACCGTCGGTGCCGGCGTGATCAAACTTCTCGACGTCAATGGCGAACTGATCGCCCGGCGCGCTGGTCGGCCGATCGAGATCGTCGCGGTGTCCGCGCGCGACCGCGCCAAGGACCGCGGCGTCGATATCGAACGGTTCGACTGGGTCGACGATACTGCGGCGCTCGCGCATCGCGAGGACGCCGATGTGGTGGTCGAGCTGATCGGCGGATCGGACGGCCCGGCACTGACGCTGGCTCGCGCCACGCTCGCCGGCGGCAAGGGATTGGTCACCGCCAACAAGGCGATGATGGCGCATCACGGCCTCGAACTCGCCGAAGCGGCCGAGGCCGCCAATGCCCCGCTCAAGTTCGAGGCGGCGGTCGCCGGGGGCGTTCCGGTCATCAAGGGCCTTCGCGAAGGCGCCGCGGCCAACGAGATCAGCCGCGTTTACGGCATCCTCAACGGCACCTGCAATTTCATCCTGACCAAGATGGAAGCCGAAGGACGCGACTTCGCCGACGTGCTGGCCGAAGCGCAGGCATTGGGGTTCGCGGAGGCCGATCCCAGCTTTGACATTGACGGCGTCGACGCGTCGCACAAGCTCTCGATCCTCGCCAGCCTCGCGTTCGGCACGCGCCCCGCTTTCGCCGACGTCGCGACTGGCGGGATCCGCCACGTCCTCGCCGCCGATATCGCGGAGGCCGCGACCCTGGGCTATCGCATCCGGCTGGTCGGCATCGCCGAGGCCGGATCAAAGGGGTTGTTCCAGCGCGTCCATCCGCACCTCGTCCCGCTCAGCCATCCGCTCGCGCACGTCTCAGGCGCGCTCAACGCGGTCGTCGCGGAAGGCAATTTCGTCGGCCGGCTGCTGTTCCAGGGCGCCGGCGCGGGCGACGGTCCCACCGCATCGGCAGTCGTCGCCGACCTGATCGACATCGCCCGCGACGAATTCGGGCCGCCTTATGCAATGCCCGCCGCACAGCTGACCGCGCTCCCCGCCGCCGATAGCGGCGAGCGCCGCGGCCGCGCCTATCTGCGCTTCATGGTCGCCGACCGGGTCGGGGTGCTCGCGGAGATCGCCGCGGCGATGCGCGACGCCGGGGTCTCGATCGAGAGCCTGATGCAGCGCGGCGTCAGTGCCGACGGCAGCGTGCTCGTCGCGATCGTCACGCACGAAGGACCCGAACGCGCGGTCGCCCAAGCGCTCGAAAAGCTGCGCGGGTCGCAAAGCCTGGCCGGCGAACCGCTCTGGATGCACATCCTCGGCTGATCGCCGCTAGGGCAATAACTTCCCCTCAGTCGACGGCGGCGTGTCGTCGAGCGGGATCGCGACGCGGCCGGTCTTGTCCGGCTTTTTCGCGAATGCCTTTTTGGCGAGGTCCGCCGCGCCCTTGATCATCGGTACGAGCGGCGGTCCGAATCCAACGACGCAGCTCCGGCTGATCGGACACGGCGTGCCTTGCGCGGCGAGCGCGCCGGTGCCGCTCCTATACGGATTGGACGGCACCGGCCCGTCAGGCACTATCTCTTCCGGATAAGGCAATGTTTGCGACGGCAGCGGATTGCCGCACACGACGATGTCCTTGCCATCGACATGGCGGATACAGGGTTCGTTGGCGACCGGGACCAGGATAGAGAATCGCTCGGGCGTGTCGGTAGCGAGGGTTTGGGGTGGTGCGGCGGTGGGCGTTACCGCGGCCTGCAAGGCGAAGAACAACAACAATCCGGGCATGGCGATCCCTCCCGCGAGCAATGTACCGCTCGAACCCGGCGTTAATGCGGCAGGAAACTCGTCCGCAAGGTATCGATCGGATTCTGGCTCGATCGGAGCAGGGTGCGGCGCTTGCTGAGGCAGCGCATCGCGCCAATCACGTCGCATTTGCTGCCGTCGTCGGCGAGCGCGCGATCCTTGAGCGACTCGGTGTCGTCGCTCGTCGCCGGCAGTCGATAGCGATCGGCGCATCCGCCCATGCATCGCGTCGGCGGCGCCGGCGGTTTCAGCGTGAAATTCAGTTTCAAGTTCGGGTTGTGCGCCGCGGCGCCCAACATGACCAGCAACAACGGCGTGAGCATCGGACCGACCCCTGTCTCGAGCACCCCAAAGGCCAACACATGAGGCCACAAGACGTTCCGGAACGCCAGAGGATGCGCCCGAATCGGCCAATTTTTCGTCGCAATTCGGCGCGTTCACGGGGCGATCGGTCGCTCGCCCATCAACGACACGCCGGATCGCGTGCTGACCGATATCCCGGCCGCGCCGCACCCGACAAGGAAAGTCGACTTTTCCTGACAATTATTGGTCCGGGCGAGCATCCGTTCGCGCTCGGCCGGGACGCCTTCATGCCTGGGGTCATTGGGATCGATCACCGTCAGCGGCGCACGATAGCGATCGGCCTCGCGCCGCCCGCAAATAACGATATCGTCGGGCTGATTGTCATGGCAGTCGATCGTCGCGCGGGTTGCGGCGCGGTAGCGCTCCATTGCCGTATCGAGCTGCGGGGTCGCCTGCATCATCACCAGCCACCACAGCATGATCCGACTCGCGATGTTACGTACGGCTCCGTAATGATCCGCGATTGCGGCGATTTCGCGTCAGTCGGCGACGCGCGGCACGCCGAGCCGAGGGATTTCGATCGCCGGACAGCGGTCCATCACCACCTTCAGCCCCGCCGCCTCGGCCCGCGCCGCGGCGTCTTCATTGATGACGCCCAGCTGCATCCACACTGCTTTCGCGCCCGAGGCGATCGCTTCGTCGACCGCTTCCCCTGCCGCCTGCGGTCGGCGGAAGATGTCGACAATGTCGATCGGCACGCCGATCTGGGCAAGGTCGTGGAAGACATATTCGCCATGGACATGCTCGCCGGTGATCTGCGGATTGACCGGGATCACGCGATAGCCATGCCGCTGCAGCATCGCCATCACGCCATAGCTCGGACGATCGGGACGGTCCGATGCGCCGACCATCGCGATCGTGCGGGCGTTGGTCAGCAACTCGCGAATATCCTGGTCAGCGCTGAGCGGCATGTCCGTCTCCCAAATCCATTCGGCTAACGACCGGCGGAAATCCAGTCGTTCACTTTCCCGGCTATTTCTCCGAACGCCGTGCCTTCGGGGCCGTTCCCGGCAGCCGGCGGCGTGCCTGCGTCGGAGGCGATCCGGATCGCCATCTCCAGCGGCACGCGCCCGAGGAACGGAACACCCATCTCCCTCGCCGCGGCCTCCGCGCCGCCCTGCCCGAATGGATCGGAATATTCACCGCAATGCGGACAGCGATAGCCCGCCATATTCTCGATCACGCCGATCACCGGCACGCCGGCCTTGCCGAACAGGTCGGCGGCACGGCGTGCGTCGATCAGCGCCAGATCCTGCGGGGTCGACACGATCACCACACCGGCCGGCTTGTATTTCTGGATCATCGTCAGTTGCACGTCACCCGTGCCCGGCGGCATGTCGACTACAAGGGTGTCCGCGGCACCCCAATCGCCCTCGATCAATTGCCCCAGCGCGCTCGCCGCCATCGGGCCGCGCCAGGCAATGGCCTGGCCGGGCGCGACCAACTGGCCCATCGACAGAATCGGCACGCCGAACGCGGTCGGCACCGGGATCATCGTCTTCTCACGCGCCTGGGGCTTGATTCCCTCTACGCCCATCAGAGTCGGCTGCGACGGCCCATAGATATCGGCGTCGACCAGCCCGACCTTGCGCCCCGCTTTGGCCAGCGCGATCGCCAGATTGGCGGCAACGGTCGATTTGCCCACTCCGCCCTTGCCGCTGGCCACCGCGATCAGCTTGCGGCCGACACGCTCGCTGGTCATCGCAATGCGCACTTCACGCGCTTCGGGACCGGACAGCGCGGCGGCACGCACCACTGTCTCCAGCGCATCGCGCTCGTCCGATTCCAATCCGGTAACGTCGAGAATCACGCTCGCGCGATCGCCGTCCAGCCTCACCGTCGCGCGGTCCCCCGCCACTTCTGCGACGCGCGCCGCCAACCCTATCTTTTCGTCCATGCGCGCCAGATAGGGCCGCAACCGCCGCTTGCCACTGTTTTTCCGCGCAGCGGCACCTATAAAGACCGACATGACGATTGCCTTGCCGTGGCGGCGCCGCCTTTCCGAAACCATGTCCGACAAGCCGAAAAGCCCCTGGGGGGGCGGTGGCAGCGATTCCGATGGCGGGGGGGGCGACGGCAATGGCGGCGACGACGCCGGCCCGCGCAATCCCTGGGCGCAAGCGCCGGGCTCGCGCGCTCGCAGCCCACGCTCGGGCGGCGGCATCGAAGATTTGCTGAAGCGCGCCCGTGGCGGCGGCGGTAGCGGCGGTGGTAATTTTCGCCTCCCTGGCGGCGGCAATGGGCGATCCTTGTGGCTAGCGGGCGTCGCCCTCCTGGCTGTGCTGTGGATTGCGTTCACCAGCCTGCACGTGATCGGCCCGCAGGAGCGCGGCGTGGTGACCTATTTCGGCCGCTATTCGGGCACGATCGGCCCGGGCTATAACTGGACGCTGCCCGCGCCGATCGCCTCGGTTCGGACGATCAACGTCATGGGCATTCAGACCTTCCAATTCCCCGACAGCGACAATGGCGGCGGCGGACCCAATCTGGTGCTGACCCGCGACGGCAATCTGGTCGACCTCAGCTATTCGGTGCAGTGGAACATCATCGACCCGCAGAAATATGTGTTCGAACTCGACAAGCCGGATGACGCGGTCAAGGCGACAGCGGAAACCGCGGTGCGCGCAGCGATCGCCAATTCGACGCTCGACGACGTGCTCGGCGCGGGCAAATTGTCGATCCAGACACAGGTCGCGCTTACGATGCAGCAGATCCTCGACGATTATCAGTCGGGCATCCGCATCGTGAACGTCGCGCTCAACAATGCCGCCGCGCCGGCGCAAGTGAACGACGCCTTCAAGAACGTCACCGCCGCGCAAAACGAGCGGCAGTCGAACGTCACCCAGGCGCGCGGCTATGCGCTGCAGGTGGTGGCGATCGCCCAGGGCCAGGCCGCGGCGTTCAACAGCGTTTACGAGCAATATAAGGTCGCACCCGAAGTGACGCGCCGCCGCATGTATTACGAGACGATGGAAGCCATTCTGTCCAAGAACGACAAGACGATCATCGAGCCGCGCAACATCGCGCCGTTCCTGCCAGTGCCCGGGAATATCAGGAAACTGCCCGACGCTCCGCAAGCGGAGGCACGCTGATGACTTGGTTGCGCAACCCGATCACGCTCGGCGTCGTCGCCCTGCTCGCGGTGATCCTGCTCGCCAGTACGGTCGCGATCGTTCCGGAAACCAAGCAGGTCGTTGTCGTCCAGTTCGAAAATCCGATCGGCACGGTCAATCGCTGGAAGCCCGGCGAGGCGCTCGGCCAAACCGGCGCCGGGCTGATGGCGCGCATCCCGCTGGTCGATCGCCTGATCTGGATCGACAAGCGCGTGCTCGACCTCGATCTCGACAACCAGCCTGTGCTGTCGACCGACCAGCAACGGCTGGAGGTCGACGCGTTCGCGCGCTTCCGGATCGTCGATCCGCTGCGCCTGGTGCAGTCGATGGGCCTGACCTCGGGCACTGAGGATCGCGTCCGCGCCCAACTGACGCCGTTGTTCGCCTCGGCCTTGCGCTCCGAACTCGGCAAGGTCGATTTCAACGCGCTGCTGAGTCCCGAACGCGGCCAGTTGATGGACAATATCCAGATCGCGTTGCAGCGTTACGCACGCAATTACGGCGTCCAGATCATCGACGTCCGCATCAAGCATGCCGATTATCCCGAAGGATCGCCGCTGCAATCGGCGCTCGACCGGATGAAGAATACGCGCGAACAACAGGCGCAGACGATCCGTTCCGAAGGTCAGCGCGATGCGGCGATCATTCGGGCCCAGGCCGATGCGCAGGCAGCGAAGATCTACGCCGAAGCGTTCAACAAGGATCCCGCATTCTACGACTTCTATCGGGCGATGCAGTCCTATCGAGTCACGTTCGGGCCCGATTCCAACGGCAAACTGCCGCCGGGATCGACCAACCTGATCCTGACCCCGGACAATTCGTATCTGAAGGAATTCGAAGGCAACGGGAAATGACGCGCTGAACCGATCGGAACGTGGCGGGTTTGACCAATCACGTTCCTTGCAGTTCGTTCATATTCAATCGCCGTTCAGGCTCCGGCGGGCAAGAACAGTCCAACTGGGGCATATCGAGACGAAGAGGATTTACCCAAGTGCGCTACGCCTACGCCATTACTACCGCCCTGCTGCTCGGGGGCGCCGCTACGACCGTGTTGTCGCCTTCCTATGCGCAGAACGCGCAGAACGAGCCGGGCACCATCTCCGCCGCTGCGCCCAAGGCCGGCGCGCCGATGAGCTTCGCCGACATGGTCGCGAAGCTGCAGCCCGCCGTGGTCAATATCTCCACCAAGCAAAAGGTGCAGGTCTCGTCGGGCGGTAATCCGTTCGGCGACCTGTTCGGCGGACTGCTCGGCCAGCAGGGTCAGGATGACGGCCAGCCGATCACGCGCGAGGGTCAGAGCCTGGGCTCGGGCTTCATCGTCTCGCCCGACGGCTATATCGTCACCAATGCGCACGTCATCACCGCCGCGGCCAAGGGCAAGATCGAATCGATCACCGTCACCCTGTTCAACCGCAAGGAATATGTCGCGAAAGTGATCGGCAGCGACACCGCCTCCGACCTCGCGGTGCTCAAGGTCGACGCGACCAACCTGCCTTATGTGAAGTTCGGCGATTCGACCAAGGCACGGGTCGGCGACTGGGTGATCGCGATCGGCGAGCCGTTCGGCCTGGGCGGCACCGTCACTGCAGGTATCGTCTCGGCGCTCAACCGCGTCACCGGTCAGGGCGGCGCCTATGACCGCTTCATCCAGACCGATGCGGCGATCAACAAGGGCAATTCGGGCGGGCCGATGTTCGACCTGAACGGCAACGTGATCGGCATCAACTCGCAAATCTATTCGCCGTCGGAAGGGTCGGTCGGCATCGGCTTCGCCATCCCCGCCGCCTCGGCCAAGCCGATCATCGACACGATGATCAAGGGCGGCAAGGTGCAGCGCGGCTATCTCGGCATCGGCCGCCAGCCGATCGACGAAGACATCGCCGGAACGCTTGGCCTGCCCAAGGATCGTGGCGAGTTGGTCAACCGCGTCGAGCCGGGCGGGCCCGGAGAGAAAGCGGGGCTGAAGCAGGGCGACGTCATCGTCACGGTCAACGGCCAGGAAGTGAATCCCGAACAGACGCTGCCTTATCTGGTCGCGAACGTTCCGCCAGGCGGCGCAGCCAAGCTGGGCGTCATCCGTGACGGCAAGCCGATGACGGTCACCGCGACCGTCGGCAATCGCCCGAGCGAAGAGGAACTCGCCAATTCGATCACCGGCGGCAATGACGGCGACGATGATAGCGACGGCGCGCCCGGCAACGGCGCACCCGAACTCCACGCCGGCGTCAATTTGCTGGGCGTGCAGGTGACCGCGCTCACCCCGCAAATCGCCAATACGTTGGGCGTCAATCCCAGCCAGGTCAGCGGCGTGGTCGTGACCGGGGTCGACATGTCGAGCGACGCGGCGGCCAAGGGCCTGCAGCGTGGCGACATCATCTCGTCGATCAACCGGGTGCCGGTGCGCACGCCGACCGAGTTCGATGCGCAAGTCCGCGCGGCGAAAGCGGCGGGCAAGACGACGTTGCTCCTTTACATGACCCGCGCGCGCCAGGGCAGCCAATATATCGCGATAAAGCTCAAGGGGAACTGATCGACCTCGAACGCATGCAGCAGCCAGTTCGAGATAATAGCAGCCCCTGACTTGGCAACCCCAGGGCTCACCCGCTAACCTCCCTCGTTCCCCAGCCGGGACGAGGGAGTTTGGGTGAATTTGCCGTGCTGAGCCTCTTGCGTTCGCTAGCTTTGATCGCCCTACTCGTGCTGATGTCTCTGTTCGTGACAGCCGCATGGCTAGTGGCTCTGCGCGCTTCGGGAATAGTTCCGGCGGGCACATCATGGACGGGCGTCGGTGGCGTGCCGGAATTCTTTGCCACTTGTCTACTCTACGTATCCCTCGGCTGGCTTTGCGGATGGGTGCTAGGTCGCTTCGACAAACGGTCGATGCGTGAAATGGCTGAATTGCTGATCATCATCGGACTTGTTTCGAGCATCGGCGGCGTCGTCGACAGGTGGAACGGGCCTTCGGCGGCGCTCTGGCGTTGGCTCCCACTGTCGGTAAACTTCTTCCTTTGCATCGCGTTGGGCGGATGGATCGCGATGCGGCGGCGATGACTGGGCGTATCGCCTCACTCAGGGTGGGACGGATCGCGCCGCTCGGTCCCGAGCGCGTGGCGAGCGCGTTCATCAAGAGCGCCGTATCGAGCCCAATCGGGGTGGGTGCGCTCGGGCTCGATGGCGACCATCAGGCCGATCTCTCTGTCCATGGCGGCCCCGAGAAAGCGGTCTACGCCTATGCGTCGGCGCGTTATCCAGATTGGGCGGCCGCCTTTCCCAATCTCGCGCCGCGCTTTGTCGCCGGCGCGATGGGCGAGAATCTGACCGTTGACGGCATGATCGAGGACGATCTCTGCATCGGCGACGTTCATGCGATCGGCGGCGCGCTGTTGCAGGTCTGCCAGCCGCGCCAGCCCTGCTTCAAGCTCGCGCTGGCGCTGGACGAGCCAAGGCTTGGCAAGCATATGGTGAGAACCGGGCATTCGGGCTGGTATTACCGCGTGTTGCGCGAAGGGCCGATCGCGGCCGGCGACGAAATCGTACTCGCCGAGCGGCCCAATCCCGGCTTTGCATTTTCCCGACTGGTGACGATCGTCAATCGCGGCGGCGCAACGCTGCCCGAACTCCAGGACCTCGCGGCGATGCCCGGGCTCGCCAGCAATATCGGCCGCCGGGTGCGCGAAGCGTTGGCAGCCGCATGATGCCTCGACGAATTAATTAGTCTAGCGTGCGATCGAGACTCGAGGACGACAGCGATGAATGACTTCTCCACCGACTGGATCGCCGCCGGCGAGGCCGAACTCGCCGACGTGGTGGCACTGCGACGCGCGATCCATGCCGATCCCGAAATCGGCAACCAATGCCCGCGCACCACCGCCAAGCTGCGCGCCGCGCTCGACGGCCTCCCGCTCGAAATCCATGAATCGACTTCGACCACCGGGTTCATCGCGATCCTGCGTGGCGGCGGCGATAACGGCCGTACCGTGCTCTTGCGCGGCGACATGGACGCGCTGCCGATGCCCGAGGAGACGGGCCTCGATTTCGCCAGCCAGGTGCCCAATGCGATGCATGCCTGCGGCCATGACAGTCATTGCTCGATGCTGGTCGGCGCCGCGCGGGCGCTCTCCGCGCGCAAGGACAGCCTGCCCGGCACCGTCGTCTTCATGTTCCAGCCGGGCGAGGAAGGCCATCACGGCGCGCGCTTCATGATCGAGGACGGACTGCTCGATATCGAGCGCCCGGATAGCGCCTTCGCGCTCCACATTTATCCCAATGCCCGCGCCGGTGCGATCCAGACGCGCCCCGGTGCCTTGCTCGCATCGACCGATGCGCTCAATTTCACCATCCGCGGAGCCGGCGGCCATGCCGCGATGCCGCACGACGCGATGGACCCGATCCCGGTCGCCGCCGAGATCGTCACTGCCTTGTCGGTGTTCATCGCGCGCCAAATCCCGGCGACCGATCCCGCCGTGCTGTCGATCACCAAGATCGAGGCAGGCAGCGCCTATAACATCATTCCCGACGACGTGCAGATGATCGGCACCTTGCGCACGCTGAGCCAGAAAACGCGCGAAAAAGCGCGCGAAGGGCTGAAGCGGATCGCCGAGAATATCGCCATCGCGCATGGCTGCACCGCCGAAGTGCGGATCGATGACGGTTATCCGGTGACGATGTGCGATCCGCGCGCGGTGTCGTTGCTCAAGCAGATTTCGGAGGACCTCGAGCCGGGTCAGTGGCAGCCGATGCCCGCGCCGATCATGGGCGGCGAGGATTTCAGCTATGTCCTGCGCGAAGTGCCCGGGGCGATGGCATTCATCGGCGTCGCGCCCGAAGGTTCCGAGCCCGCCAAGAATCCGCCGCTTCACAATACCAAGATGACGATCGAGGAATCGGTCATGGCCAAGGGCATTGCGATGCACTGCGCCTATGCCGAACGTTTCCTCGAGAACGGGTTCGATTGACCGCGCCGCGCGAACTGAGCGCGGCCGAATTCGCCGCGTGCTTCGAAGAGCCGATGCTCGACGTCACCGATGACGAGGATGCCGATCTCGACATCGACATCTGGCCCTATGTCGATGCGCTCGATCCCAAGTCGCTCGGCGTCGAAAGTTTCGACGATGTCGACCGCGTCTATCAGGACGCGCGCGGCCGCTACGATCAGATCATCATCGAGACCGACCGGCCCGACATCTTCCTGGTCGTGGTAGTCGATATCGAGGCGAGGTCGATCCATGGCCACCGTCTGCTCGACCTCAACATCGAATATGGCCTGATCCCCAAGCCCGACTAAGAGCCCGTACTCCAAGCGATGCTCGTTGCCGATCCGGACCTGATCGCCCGCTGGGCGGATGCCTGGGCGATTTCACGTGGCGCCGCGATGCCGGTCCCGCGCGACGGCGGGCTGTATATCCATGTCGATCAGCCCGACCAGATCGGCCGCTACATCTTCGCGCAGATCGACGCCGAGGCGATCCGCCCGCTTGCCGCGAGCATCGACCGTCCGCTGCTCTACCTCAAGGTGTGCGCCCCGGCCGATGCTGTCCGCCCGCTCCTGCCTACCGGCTGGGAGATCGCCGCACCCGGCTACATGATGACCGCGCCGTTGTCGGTCATGCTGGATCGGTCGGCAGCCTTTCCGGCCGAATTCGGATTACGCATCATGCGGGAAGACTCCATCACGTTTGCGCATATCTTCGACGCTGCCGGCGAAGAAGCCGCGCGCGGCCGTATCGTGGCGGTCGATGGCCTGATCGTGTTCGACCGCATCCGCACCGCCGATCAATATCAACGCCGTGGCTTGGGCAGCGCGATCATGCGCGCCCTGGCGGCCGAGGCGCGGCAATCGGGCGGGGAGGACGCGATGCTCTGCGCGACCCCTGCCGGTCGCGAGCTCTACACATCCCTCGGCTGGTCGCTGCACAGCGATTACACCACGGCCTCGCTGGCGGCGGCGCAGAATCTTCTGTCCTAGACCCGCAATAATGTGCCACGTTTCGGTCAGACAAACCGGGGCGATTTTCCGTTCAGCGCAGCGACACGCCGTCGCACGAATAACGGTCTAGCCGCACCGGCACCTTGACCACTTGAAACCGGGTTTTGCGCATGACCACCGCCACCACCCGCCCGATCGCCGAATTGACCATTCGCGGCGTGATCCTGGGCGGCATCATCACCATCCTGTTCACTGCGGCGAACGTCTATCTGGGGCTGAAGGTCGGGCTGACCTTCGCCACGTCGATCCCGGCGGCAGTGATATCGATGGCGATCCTGCGGATGCTGCCGGGCTCCAATATCGTCGAGAACAACATCGTCCAGACGATCGCGTCGGCGGCAGGAACGCTGTCGGCGATCATCTTCGTGCTGCCCGGTCTGATCCTGGTCGGCTGGTGGCAGGGCTTTCCCTATTGGACGACGGTCGCGGTGTGCGCGACCGGCGGTATCATGGGGGTGATGTTCTCGGTGCCCTTGCGGCGCGCGCTCGTGACGGGCTCCGACCTACCCTATCCCGAAGGGGTCGCGGCGGCCGAAGTGCTCAAGGTCGGCACCAGCACCGATGGCGGTGAGGAAAACGCCAAGGGTCTGCGCATCATCGTGATCAGCTCGTTGGTCTCGGCTGGATTCCAGTTGCTCGCCACGCTCAAGGTGGTCGCAGCGGACGCCGCCAAGAACTTTCGCATCGGCCCGAGCGTCAGCGGCGTCTCCACCAGTTTCTCGATGGCGCTGATCGGGGTCGGCCATCTGGTCGGGCTATCGGTCGGCGCGGCGATGTTCTTCGGCATGCTGATCGCCTGGGTCGGGCTGGTGCCCTGGCTCAGCGCGCATGTTCCCGGCGCGACCGACGCGATCGTCACCGACATCTTCCGTAACAAGGTCCGCTTCGTCGGCGCCGGCACGATCGGCGTCGCGGCGATCTGGACCTTGTTCAAGATTCTGGGGCCGATCATCGGCGGCATCCGGTCGGCGATGGCTGCGGCGGAGGCGCGCGGCCAGGGCGAAGTGCTCGAACTGACCGAGCGCGACCTACCGATCTCGATCGTCGGCGGTACCATCCTGCTGATGCTGCCGTTGATCGCCTTCCTGCTCTGGACTTTCTCAGCCGGCGGCCCGGTCGCCGAGCACGCCGTTCCGGTGATCGGCGGCACCGTCATTTATATCGCCCTCGTCGCGGTCGTGATCGCATCGGTGTGCGGCTATATGGCCGGTCTGATCGGCGCGTCGAACAGCCCCGTCTCGGGCGTCGGCATTCTCGCCGCGGTCGGAGCGTCATTGCTCCTCCTCGCCTTTTTCGGGCACCAGACCGATCCGCACCGTGCCAGCGCGCTGATCGCTTATGCGCTGTTCACCACCGGCATCGTCTTTTCGGTGGCGACGATCTCCAACGATAACCTTCAGGACTTGAAGACCGGACAGCTGGTCGGCGCGACCCCCTGGAAGCAACAGGTCGCTTTGGTGTTCGGGGTGATCTTCGGATCGCTGGTCATCCCGATCGTGCTCGATCTGCTCAAGAACACGTTCGGCTTCGTCGGCATGCCCGGTGCCGGCCCCAACGCGCTGCAGGCGCCGCAGGCATCGTTGATCGCGGCCTTGGCCCAAGGCATCCTCGGCTCGGGGATCGATTGGTGGCTGATTGGGACGGGCGCGTTGATCGGCGCGATCGTGATCGCGATCGACGAAACGCTCGGCAAGATGGGCAAGATGCGCTTGCCGCCGCTCGGCGTCGGCATGGGCATCTATCTGCCGATGGCGCTGACCTTGCTGATCCCGGTCGGCGCGCTGATCGGCCATTTCTACGACCGCTGGGCTCGTCGCACCGCCAATCCCGAATTCGCCGAGCGGATGGGAACACTGGCGGCGACCGGCCTGATCGTCGGTGAGAGCCTGTGGGGTGTCGGTTTCGCCTTCTTCGTCGCCGCGCGCGGGGGCGAGATCCCCGCGGGGATCATGGGCGCGAGCTATGCCCAATGGGCGGAACTCGCCGCTTTGCTGGTCTTCTTCGGATCGATCGCCTGGCTCTACAGCCGCACGAAAAACATGGTACGCTGATCGACCATTTCCCCTCCCGCTAGCGGGAGGGGAAATGGCATCACGTCACACCAGCGTCGCGACCAGCGCCTTGATCGGCACGAAGGCAAACGCGACCGAGCTGTCGGCCACGCCGTACGGCAGGAACAAGCTGTCGCCGTGGCGGATCGCACCGCACGAATAGACGACATTGGGCACGTACCCCTCGCGGTCCTGATCCTTGGCGGCCAGGATCGGTTCGACGGTGCGACCGATCACCTTCGAGGGATCGTCCTTGTCGAGCAGCACCGCGCCGACCGAATATTTGCGCATCGCGCCGACGCCATGGGTCAGCAACAGCCAACCCTCGTCGAGCTCGATCGGCGGGCCGCAATTGCCGATCTGGACCAGTTCCCACGGATAACGCGGTTCGAGCAGGCGTTCGCCTTCCTCCCAATGCGTCAGCCGGTCGGAATCGAGCAGGAACAGATTCTCGCCATCCTGCCGCCCGATCGCGAGATAGCGGCCGCCGACCTTGCGCGGGAACAGGGCGATGCCCTTGTTGCGCGCCGCGGGCCCAGTCATCGGCACCAGGTCAAACGCGCGGAAATCGCGCGTGCGCAACAGCTCCGACTGGATCTGCGATCCGTTATAGGCGGTGTAGGTGCCGAGCCATTCGACCTCGCCGTCGTCGTGACGGAACTGGACCAAGCGGAGATCCTCCAGCCCCTTCGACTGCGCGTCGGTGATCGGGAAGATCACCGTGCCCGACAAGGTCGAATCGCGGTGACGGTGCACCGTGACGGGCCCGGACGGCACATGCTCCTCGTCGCTTCCATGGACGTCGGCCGCCGTCGCGAACGGCGGTTCGGGCGCGAGCTTGAGCTGGTTGTCGGACGTGATGATGCCTTCGCGAAAGGCTACGGACGAGATGTGCCCCTCACCCACCGAACGCAGCGACATCAGGATGCGCATCGATCCCTTGGGCATGCCCGTCTGGTCGAAATGCGGCACCGCGCTGGGGTTCATCAGCGCCGCCGCGGCATAGGAATATTCGTGACAGAAATACGCGCCGATCAGCTGGCGTTTCTCATCGCCGATGTCGCGGCCGTCGAGCCCGAGCAGATCCTCGATCTCGTCATAACGCGTCATGAACACGCGGCGCGTCTGCCAATGCCGCGCCTCGAAGTCCTTGAGGACCACCTCAAGCTCGTCGCGCGTCTCCTGCAGCGACATGGCGAGCACTTCGTTGACCAACCGCTCGGTCCGGCTGGTCCCGCCGCCGACGGGCGACCAGCCGATGTGGAAGGGACGAACGACGACTCGCGACGGGTCGGCGTGCAGCCTGAGGCTGTGATGAAATATGTCGAGCAACGGCCATCCCGCTTGCAACCTTGATCCAAGCGGCGCCGCGTGTCGTTGCTACGCGACGGCGCGACCCGTCCCTGCCACGGTTCCGGCTGCCTTTCCAAGTGCGGAAATCGCACAAGAGGCCAATTGCAGTGCTAAAATCGACTCGGCGCCCTGATTTCGGTTCAATCCGCCCGGCATCAGCCCGTCGAAACAGCCGCCATCCTGCGCGGTCGCCAGCGGCAGATCGAGGTCGTTCTGCCCGAGATACCAGCGATAGGCGCGATTTGCCTCTTCGACCCAGCGCACATCGCCGGTCGCCTTGAACGCCGCCGCACAGGCATCGATCGTCGCCTGCGCTTCGAGCGGTTGCTGGTCGAACGGCAACGGCCCCTCATAAGGCCGACCGAAACTGTCGGTGCCGACGGCGCGGAACCGCCCTTCGGGGCTGGTTTGCTGAGCTACGATCCAGTCGAGCGTGCGCAAGCCGGTTTCGATCAGTTCCTGGCGTTCAAGCGCCACGCCCGCGCGGATCATGGCTTCCGGAAGGCGGGCATTGTCGTAGGCGAGAACGATCTCGAACCATTCCCATTCGGGCCGGCGCGTTTCTTCGAGCAGATCGGCCAGGTCGGCGGAGAAGCGTTCCAGGATCGCTTGAGACCGGCTATGGCCAGGATGCGCGCTCAGCATCGCCGCGGCGCCCAGCATGGCGAATGCCTGTGCACGCGGGCTGCTCAGGTCGAACGCGATGCCCGCCGTTTCATCGAACAAACGCGCCGCCCAATCGCGATGCTTGGCGAGCGTGGCGCGCTTGGCGGTGACGCCCAGCGCCCAGATCGTGCGGCCGTTCGAATCCTCGGATCCCGCATCCTCGCACCACGTGCGATCGAAATTCATGAAATTGCGGAAACGCTTTTTGTCGGGATTCCAGGCATATTGAATGAACGCGGCATAGGTCGTCATCCATTTGTCGCGAAGATCCTCGTCGAGATCGTCGATCGCGGTCATCAGCATCAGCGCTCGGACGTTGTCGTCGATACAATATCCGTGGCGAAAGTCCGGCACCGAAAGGACGGCGTGCTGGAACATGCCGGTCGCGTCGCTCATCCGTTCGACGGCGGCGATGCTGGGCTTGAGCGGGGTCAGCGGCTTGGCGCTCCTGATCCGTCGCGGCGCCGCGGCGACGATCGCATCGATTCCGGCCATGCCGGCCTCGACCAGGCGCGGCCAGATCATCGTGCGACCGCGCGCATAAGCGCGCCGCGTCAATTCGGCACGCGCCGCATCGTCACCCAGCAGCCGCGAAATCTCGCGCGCAAAGCCTTCGACATCGCCGAAATCGACGATCACACCGTGGCCATCCGCCAGGATTTCCGTCGCATGGATATACGGCGTCGACACCACCGCCTTGCCGACGCCGACAGCGTAGGACAGCGTGCCCGACGTGATCTGCGCGGGGTTGGTATAAGGCGTGACGTAGAGGTCGGTCGCCTGGAGATAGTCGAGCAACTCGTCATGCTCGAGGAAGCCATCGATGAAGCGGACATGGTCGGCAACACCCTGTTCGGCGGCAAGCGCCTTCAGCCGGTCACGATATGCCTCACCCTGTTGCGCGACCAGATTGGGGTGGGTGGCGCCCAACACGACGTACAGCGCGTCGGGATTGGCCGCGACCACCGCGGGCATTGCCGAGATCACGCTTTCGATCCCCTTGTTCGGCGCCAGCAGGCCGAAGGTCAGCAACACCTTGTGCCCTTCCCAGCCGAAGCGCGGCTTCATGCTGTCGGGATCGACCAGCGGACGATCGGGCACGCCGTGCGGGATCATCATGATCGTCCGCGGATCGGCGCCATAGACGCGCATCAATATGTCGCGACCGATATCCGCCATGACGATGATCCGGGCCGCGCGCTTGAGCAAGCCGTCCATCACCCGGCGCTGATCGTCATTAGGAGTTTCCAGGATCGTGTGCAGCGTCACGATCACGGGAATGGTCAGCCGATCGAGCAAGGCGAGCAGATGCTCGCCCGCCGGCCCGCCGAAAATGCCATATTCGTGCTGGATCCAAACCGCCTGAGCGCCGCTCGCTTCGATTGCACGCGCGGTCGTCAGATAGGCGAGGCGATCTTCCTGCGCGATTGATCCGGTCACTTCCGGCGGATAATCGTAGCCTTCGGCGCGATCGTCCATCGCATAGACGTCGACCTTGATGTCGGGAAACCGGTCCTTGAGCGCTAGGTACGTATCGGTCGTATATGTCGCGATGCCGCATTGCCGCGGCAGGAAATTGCCGATCAGCGCAAGGTATTTGGTACGGGGCAATAGAGGCGCAGTGGCCATTTCGACCCTTTCACAAGTAATTTCCGGGCATTGTTGCCCGACTCACGCCTCCCTGAACGGATTGAAAGAAATATGGTTGCGCACTTGCTGCATTGCAACAAAGGAATCGCGTTGACCTGTGTTAATATCGCGTAGGTCAGCCGCGTCCACGATAGGTCGGCACACCTTGGTCGGGCAGCCATAGCCCCTCGGGCACCGCGCCCGATTGCCAGAACACGTCGATCGGAATCCCGCCGCGCGGATACCAATAGCCGCCGATTCGGAGCCATTGCGGCTTCATCTCGGCGGTCAGCCGCTCGCCGATCCCGACCGTACAATCCTCGTGGAACGCGGCATGGTTGCGGAACGAGCTCAGGAACAGTTTGAGCGACTTCGATTCGACGATCGTTTCCGCCGGCACATAGTCGATCACCAGATGCGCAAAATCGGGCTGCCCGGTCACCGGGCAGAGCGAGGTGAATTCGGGCGCCGTGAAACGAACCAGATAGGGCCGGCCCTGGCGCGGATTGGGGACGTAATCGAGCACCGCCTCTTCGGGCGATGCGGGCAGGCTGCTTGCCTGGCCGAGATGCTTTGGGGTCATGTCGCCCACATAGGATGTCGCGGGCCCTACGAAAACCCGCGTCGCCGCCATTGCCCGAACGTCCACCTCGACGCGGCTGGTGCCGCGCGCTAAGATCGGCGCCGCCGTCTTCCTCCCCTGGCGAGTTGGCTTGATCCGAGACGAGAGGAGATATTGATGGACGCGCTGGTGACCACCGAATGGCTGGCTAACGAACTGGGGGCGAACGACCTGCGGGTGGTCGACGCAACCTATGTGCTCGCCAGCGACGGGCGCGATCCAGCCGCCGAATATGAGGCGGCGCATATTCCCGGTGCGGTGTTCTTCGACGTCGGAGAGATTTCGGACCTGACCAATCCGCTGCCGACGATGCTGCCCCCGCCCGAAAAATTCGCCAGCCGCATGCAATCGCTCGGTCTCGGCGACGGCAGCCGCATCGTGATCTACGACAATTCGCCTTACCGCACCGCCGCACGTGCCTGGTGGATGCTGCGCATCTTCGGCGCGCACGATGTCGCTGTTCTCGACGGCGGCTTCGCCAAATGGCAGGCCGAGGGACGCCCGGTCGAAAGCGGCAAGCCGCAGCACCGGCACCGCCACTTCACCGTCTGGGCCGATGACAGCCAAGTCCGCACGCTCGACCAGATGAAGGCAAATGTCGACAGCGGCGCCGAACAGGTGCTCGACGCCCGCTCGGGCCCGCGCTTCACCGGTGAGGAACCCGATCCGCGCCCGGCGACGCATGCCGGCCACATCCCGGGCTCGAGGAACCTGCCGTACAAGCAGTTGTTCAACGATGACGGCACGTGGAAGACCGGTGGCGCGCTCAAGGCCGAGTTCGAGAAGGCCGGGGTCGACCTGTCCAAGCCGCTCGTCACCACCTGCGGCTCGGGCATCACCGCCGCCGTCCTGCTGTTCGGCGCGCATCTGCTCGGCAACGAAGCGGCGCTCTACGACGGCAGCTGGTCGGAATGGGGCGCGGATATGTCGACGCCGAAAGCGACGGGCGCGGCGTAAACCGGGCGAACCGGCAGCCGCTAATCTCCCCTCCCGCTTGCGGGAGGGGTCGGGGGAGGGGGTGTCTCTATCCCCGCCATCAAAAACACGCCCTCCCCTAACCCCTCCCGCGAGCGGGAGGGGAAGACCGTCTGCCCCGCCCTCCCGCTTGTCGAACCGCGCCCAGCCTCCTAGCACGGCGCAATGGCTGGCAACGAAAACGACAAGCCCCCTACCCGCGTCGTGACGGCGGGCAGGCGCAAGGAATGGACGCAGGGGATCGTCAATCCGCCGGTGTGGCGCGCATCGACGATCCTCTACGATTCGGCCGAGCATCTGCGCGAGACCGGGCGCGGCGATACGCGTCATCGGCTCTATTACGGCCGCCGCGGGACGCCGACGCAATGGGCGCTGGCCGATGCGCTGACCGAGCTCGAGCCGGGCGCGGAGGATACCTTCCTCTATTGTTCGGGCGTCGCCGCGGTCACCGCGGCATTGCTCTCCGTGCTCGAGCCCGGCGACGAATTGCTGCTGGTCGATTCGGCCTATGACCCGACGACCAATTTCGCCGCGGGCTTCCTCAAGCGGATGGGCATTGCGACGCGGCATTACGATCCGCTGATCGGTGCCGGCATCGCCGAACTGTTTACCGACAAGACCAAGGCGATCCTGCTCGAAAGCCCCGGCAGCCTGACCTTCGAGGTCCAGGATATCCCGGCGATCGTCGCCGCGGCCAAGGCGCGGGGCATCGTTACGATCCTCGACAATACCTGGGCGACGCCGTTGCTCTTCCCGGCGATCGAAAAGGGCATCGACCTGACGGTGCTCGCCTGCACCAAATATGTCGTCGGCCACTCCGACGTGATGTTGGGATCGGTCACCGCGGCGCCTGGCTATTTCGCCAAGCTGCGCAATCTGAGCTTTCAACTCGGCCAGGTCGCCAGCCCGGACGATTGCTGGCTGGGATCGCGCGGGCTGCGCACGATGGCGGTGCGATTGAAGCAGCACGAAGCGGGCGCACTCGAGATCGCGCGCTGGCTCGCGCAGCGGCCGGAGGTCGCCACCGTGCTCCACCCTGCCTTGCCGAGCTGCCCGGGACACGAATTTTTCGTCCGCGATTTCAAGGGATCGTCGGGACTGTTCGCCTTCGCGCTCAAGCAGGGCAGCGAAGCCAGCCGCGCCGCGTTCATCGACGCGCTGCGATTGTTCGGCATCGGCTTCAGTTGGGGCGGCTTCGAGAGTCTGGCGGTCACCGCCGATCCGCGCCGGGCCCTGGGCGTGCCCGATCATGGCGGCGCCTTGGTCCGGCTCCATATCGGGATCGAGGACCCGGCCGACCTGATCGCCGACCTCGATCAGGCGTTCGCGGCCTTCCGGGCGGCGCAGGGATGAACGACGCGATCGCCTGGTTGAGCGCGCAGGGACTGGCGGTCCCGCGCGGCAGCGAGGCGACCGAATTGGCGATTGTCTTCGGATTGATCGTCGCGGCGCTCGCGCTCGGCGCGTTGGCGGGCCGCTGGCTCGGCCCGCCGATCGAGGCGCTGTGGCGGCGCCAACTCGGCCATCATGCCGAGGGTATCGGCCCGCGCGTGCCCTTTGTGGTGCGGCATGGCGCCGCGGCGCTGCTGCTCGCTATCCTGCAAGCGGCGGGACAATGGCCTCCGCTCGCCGCCGGGCTGATCGGCTTTTCCCTGGGCGCCGCGGTGGCGCGGATGGCGGCGCAGCTCCTGCGCGGTCTCAACCTTGCGCGCTGGATGGCGTGGAGCGTTGCGTTCGTCCTGTTCGTCGCGATCTTCAGCCATTCGATCGGCGGACTGGCGCCGATCAACAATACACTCGATTCGGTCGGCTTCGATCTCGGCTCGTGGCGCTTTTCGCTACTGCGGGTGATCATCGTCCTGGTGACGGTGATCTGCCTGCTCGCCGCGATCCGGCTGGTCAACCGGCTGGTCGGTCACGCGATCCTCAGCACCAGCAGCTTCGATCCGACGCAGAAATTGCTCGCGCAGAAGCTGGCGGGAATCGCGACGATCACGCTCGCCTTTTTCATCGGCATCGACTTGCTCGACATCAGCCTGACCAGCCTGACGGTGTTCTCCGGCGCGCTCGGCCTGGCGGTCGGGTTCGGGCTGCAAAAGACGGTCGGCAATCTCATCGCCGGCATCATCCTGTTGCTCGATCGCTCGATCAAACCGGGCGATGTCATCGTCGTCGCCGACAAGGACGTCGGTTGGGTCAACAAGATCGGCGTGCGCGCGGTCAGCATCATCACGCGCGACGGCAAGGAGCATCTGATCCCGAACGAGGATCTGATGACCAAGCCGGTCGAGAATTGGTCCTATACCGATCGCAACGTGCGCGTCCGCATCCCGGTGACGGTCCCCTATGATTGCGACCTGCCGCTAGCCCAGGAGCTGATGCTGCGTGCGGCGGCGGAAAGCCCGCGCGTGCTCGATATGCCCAAGTCCAACGTCTGGCTCAGCAAATTCGGTGAGATCGGGATCGAGCACGATATCCTCGTCTGGATCAACGACCCCGAAAGTGGAGTCGGCAGCATCCGCTCCGACGTGCTGAACCGGCTCTGGCTGTTGTTCCGCGACCATGGCATCGTCCTGCCCTATCCGCGCCGCGACGTGCACCTTGTCGGCGCGCCCGCGTCCGACTGATCCATCGAAAGTGTTGCATAGCCGCAACATCATTACGCTTATGGGTGCCATTGGGGTCGAATAGTGTTGTGCACCGCAGCGAAAATCTGCACTCTGCTTGCGTGTGACCGGCTCAACGGCCCGATCGGCATCGCCGATACAGAGGCTGGACCGGCACCGCAGGCGGGACGAACGCACTTTTCGCTTCGAAAGGAAGATAATGCGCTTGTCTCAACTCAGCCTTGGCGCGCTGGCGCTCGCCATTGCGACTCCCGCCTTGGCGGACCCTCTGCCCGCAAGTACGCCGGCGCCCGATGCAGCGGCTGTTCCCGCAGCATCCACGTCGACGGATAGCGGCACTCCCGCCGCGGTTGCGGCGGTCGGAGATCCGGCACCGGCGCCCGCCGCAGCCGATGCCCCCACCGCGCCGCCGCCCGCCTTCACCATCAACGGCTCGGTGACCTTGATTTCCGATTACCGCTTCCGCGGCATTTCGCAGACCAATTTGCAGCCCGCGATCCAGGGATCGCTCACGGTCACCCATTCGTCGGGCTTCTACGCTTCGGTCTGGAGCTCGTCGACGTCGGGCTATGTCACCTTCTCGGGCACCGGCAGCCAGGAAATCGACGCGATCGTCGGGTTCAAGAAAACCTATAGCGGTGTCACGTTCGACGCTGGCGTGCTCTATTACATCTACCCGCGCTCGCGCCCTGTCGGGGACGCCAGCAAGGGCGATTTCTTCGAGCCCTATGCCGATATCGCCTATACCTATGGGCCGGTGACCGGTAAGGTCACGGTCAATTACGCGCCCAAGCAAAAGGCGCTGGCGCTCGACCAGGGCCAGACGGGCTTGTTCAAGAACAACGACAACGTCTACCTCGCGGGTGACCTGTCGGCCTCGATCCCTAAGACCCCGCTCGGGCTGACCGCGCATCTTGGCCATACCTGGGGTCCGAGCTGGCTGTCGCTGGGTAAGGAATATACCGATTGGGGGTTGGGCGCGACACTGACCTACAAGCAATTGGTGTTCGGCGTCAGCTATGTCGACACCGATGGCGTGTTCACCCTGGCGAATGGCAAGAATGCCGCGCGTAGCGGCGTGGTCGTCTCGCTCGGGGCTTCGTTCTAACAGTTGCGACCGGGGGGGCCTTTGCTCCCCCGGTTTCGCTGGCGTTGGCCGGCGGGCAATATCGGCGCCGCCGATTTTTGCGGATGTAATATTGTAACGTCGCGCGGATGGGCCTAGATGGGCGCTCGATGCATTCCGCGATTCGCCTTTCCTGGTTGGCCCGCGTCCCCCAGCTCGATCGCTATGCGATGGGCCTGTCGGGACTATGCGCGGTGCATTGCTTCGCGAGCGCAGTGCTGGTGGCACTTGCCTCGACCGCCGGCGGCATGCTGCTCAACCCCGCTTTCCACGAGATCGGGCTGACCATCGCGATCATCCTGGGCGCGCTCGCACTGGGCCGCGGCATCTTCGAACATGGCTATATGGCGCCCGCGGTCACCGGATCGCTGGGGCTCGGCATGATGGCCGGCGCGATGCAACTTCCGCATGGCAATGGTGGTGAGACTTTATGGACGCTGATCGGCGTCGCGATCCTGGCGCTCGGCCACGATCTGAACCGCCGCGCGGCGCATTAACGCGGTCGAAGGCACGGCCCGCTTCGGCCATTGCCCTCCCCCGTCGCAATCCCTAAATTCACGTCATGGGCGCACATCATCATCACGACCATCATGAGGCGTCCGGCGTCGAACTGACCAAGGTCGCGCAGGCGACGCTGGAGAAATCCGGCGAGCAATGGACGACGATGCGCGCAAGCATCTTCGATGCGCTCGCCAAGTTCGACAAGCCGGCCAGCGCCTATGACATTGCCGACGCGGTGTCGAAGGCGGAGGGACGCCGCGTCGCCGCCAATAGCGTCTATCGCATCCTCGACCTGTTCGTCGGCGCCAATCTGGCGCGCCGGGTCGAGAGTTCGAACGCGTACATCGCCAACGCGCATCCCGACTGCCTGCACGACTGCATCTTCCTGGTCTGCGACAGCTGCGGCCAGACCACGCATATCGACGACGACAAGATCGCCAACAATGTCCGCCACGCGGCCGAGGCGGCGGGTTTCTCGCCGGTGCGTCCGGTGATCGAAGTGCGGGGGAAATGTTCGGATTGTGAGGACGCTGTCTGAGGTCGCGCGTCTCTTTTCGTAATTAAATCCGACAGAATTGAAACAGCACCCCCCCGGCGAAGGCCGGGGCCCAGTCGCGATCCGCCCACAGCGACGGGACGCCATCTCTACGTCATTGATCCTGGGCCCCGGCCTTCGCCGGGGGGGATTCAAATCAGACCGACGGCCCCTCGTCCGCGATCAGCTTCTTCCCCATCCTGACCCCAGGCACCGGCACGTCGCGATCGGCCATGCTGTCGACACGCTCGATCGTCTCATACCCGCACGCGCGATAGAGCGGCTCACCGGCCAATGTCCCCATCAACTCCGCGCGCGTGAAGCCGGCCGCTCGCGCCGCCGCCTCGTTTGCCGCGAGCACCATCCGCCCAATGCCGCGCCGCGTGAAATCGGGGTCGGTATACATCGCCCGGATCCGCGCCGGGTCCTTGGCCGGATCGAGCACCGCGGCATCGCGCGCCACGGCGCCGGCATCGCCGCCATAGAGCGTCGCGCGGTAGCTCCAGCCGCCGCAGCCCACGATCCTGCCGTCATCGTCCTCGACCACGACATAGGTGCCGTCTGCGATCAGCTGGGTATCGAGCCCCATGCTGAGCCGGCTCGCCGCGACCTGCTCGGGCGACAGGAAATCGCGCTGCAATTCGGCGATCGCGCGATCCATCAGCGCCGAGATTGCAGGAATGTCGGCCTCAGTCGCGATCCTCGTCCTCAACCCGTCCGTCATTTTCCGTCGAGCATCGAGATCGTGGCGGTGGCGGGGGGCTCCTTTGCCATCGACGCGGCCACGCGCTCGGCGCCCTCCATCACGCGCAGCACATTGCCGCCGGCGAGCTTGGCGATCATCTCGTCGGTCCAGCCGCGCCGCATCAGCTCGGCGAGCAGTGCCGGATAGGTCGCCACGCTGTCGAGCCCGTCGGGCAGGCTTTCCACGCCGTCGAAGTCAGACCCGATCCCGACATGGTCGATGCCCGCGACTTTGACGACATGGTCGATATGGTCGGCGACCATGGCGAGCGTCACCGCCGGACGAGGATGCGCCTTGTCCCATTCCGCCAGCGCCGCCTTCGCCCGCTCGGGCTGGCCGATATAGAGCCCGCCATAAGGCGGCGCATTGTAGCTCGCCTTTTCGCCGTTGCGCGCCGCTTCCCATTGCCGCCGCGCTTCCGAGACATAGCTCGGCGCGTAATTGACCATGATCACGCCGCCATTCTGCGCGAGCAGTTTCAGCACCTTGTCGGACACGTCGCGCGGATGGTCATCCAGCGCCCGCGCCGAGGAATGCGAGAAGATCACCGGTGCCTTGGACACGCGCAGCGCGTCGATCATCGTATCCTCGCTGACATGGCTGAGATCGACCAGCATGCCGAGCCGGTTGAGCTCGTGGACGACTGCCTCGCCGAACTTGGTCAGCCCGCCATGCTGCGGATTGTCAGTCGCCGAATCCGCCCATTCGATCGTCTTGACGTGCGTGAGCGTAAGGTAGGAGGCGCCGAGCGCACGATAAGCGCGCAGCACCGAGAAGCTGCCGTCGATCTGGCCGCCCCCCTCGACCCCGAGCATCGACGCGATTCGCCCGGAAGCATGGATGCGCCGCACGTCGGCCGCAGTAACTGCGGGGGCGAAGACGCTTGGATAGCGCTGGAAGATGCTCTTCATCAGTCCGATCTGATCGAGCGTCTCCTTGACCTGTTCCGGCCCGGGCAGATTGGCCGAAACATAGACCGACCAGAATTGTCCGCCGACATGCCCGGCGCGTAGCCGCGTGATGTCGGTATTGTATTTGGCCGGATCGAGCCGCGTCAGGTCCATCGTCCAGCGCGCGTCGCCCGCTTTGTCGACCAGTGTCTCCGCCCAATCGTTATGCCCGTCGATCAACGGGGTCTTCGCCAGCACATTGGCGACCCGGGTCTCGTATGAGGCGGGACCTGCGCTGATCATCAGCGGGGCGGCGAGCAGCAGAGCTAAAACATGGCGCATGGGCGCAAGCCTAGCCGGGATTGTCGGCATCTCAAGCCCTCCCTGCGGTTATGGAACGACTAAGACTGGGAATGGCAATCACAATTCCCCTACCGCTTGCGCGCGCCGGGCCGGCCATGCCCCCGGCATGGCCTGAACGATGCGGGGCATCGTTCACCCGGTGCGGGGTTAGGGGAGGGTCTGTTTCCCAGAGTTCGTACGCCCTCCCCCAGCCCCTCCCGCGAGCGGGAGGGGAGCTAGGCCGCCTCCGGCTCCTCCACCGGCAGCACCTTATCGGGTTCCAGCGCCATCGTGCGGCACACGACCTCGAACGCGCCGCCTTCGATACGGATCTCGTTGAACGACGGCGGCGTCGAGCGGGTACGCTCGGACAATGTGCCGGCGCCGATCAGGCGTACCGTGGCGCTACCGACCTGTTGCTCGATGTCGAACGCATCGTGGACGTGGCCGGTCAGCACGGCATCGGCGCCGGCTTTCGCCAACGCCCCCAATGCTTCGGCACCGTGATGCGTTTGCGAACTCGCCTTCCTGCGCGGTTCGATCAGCGGATGGTGGCAGGCAATGAAGACGAGATGATCGCTCGGCACGTCGGCGGCCAAAGCGAGCGCTTTGCCCAACGCACGCCGGCTCACCCGTCCGCTCGCCCAGTTGAAGCGAAACTGCGCACGCGCGGTCGTCTTGAGCGGGATGATCGTGACACCCGGCAGGTCGATCGGCTTTTCTATGAGCTCTTCGATCGCGCGGATACGACGATAGGGGGCGAACAGGCGCTGCCATGGATTGAAGTAAGGCAGATCGTGATTGCCGACTTCCACCGTCACCGGCCGATCGAGCCCGCGCAGCCAGGCCAGCCCGGCGGCAAATTCGCTGCGCCGAGCACGCATGGTGAGGTCGCCGGTCATCACCACGGCGTCCGGCCGTTCGGCCGCCACGAGTGCATCGAACCAGGCCACCGCCGCCTTGTCCTCGCGGCCGAAATGCACGTCGCTGACATGGAATAGCCGAATCATGCCGCCTCGCTCAGCGTGGTCAGGAACTGTTCTCTGGTACGCCCGACACCGATCCTCGTTCCCGGATCGAGCGTTTCGGGTTCGCCGTCGAACAAGGCGAGTACCGGTCGGCGCTCGGCGATGCGCAGTTCGTCGGCGCGTATCTCGGTCACCGCGCGCGCCGCAACCCAATCGCCGCTCACCCAGCTCCAGCCGAGATCGGCGATCGACCGAAAATCGCGCGCGTCGACCGCAGCGACTTCCAGATGATCCTCCTCCGCCCGGATGAAGATGCCCTGGACGTGCGATGGAAGATTTGGCGCCCCGGTCACGCGGATCCCGCGCCCGAATGTCCGACGCCACGCCGCGCGCATCGCCGGCCACAGCTTGCCCAGACTGCCTTCCCGCACATGCTCGCGAGCACGATACCAGCTGGCCGCCGGTCCGACGATCAGCCCGACAAAGGCGCGATACCTACCCGCCTCTACGCAGGGCAGCGCCACCCGGTGTTCGCGCGCATGAGCTGCCTCCAGGATCGCCGCGGGATCGGCATCGCCATGCAGCATCTTGGCCAGCATGTTCATCGTCCCCCCAGGCAAGATCAGGATCGCTCCCTCCCAATCGGCAAGCGAACAAACCGCCGCGTTGATCGTCCCGTCGCCGGCGAACAGCATCATGGTATCCGCTCCGGCGCGGCTAAGGTCCTGGGCTGTCGGCAGCGCCTGATCGGGGAAATCGGTGCGCCCGACAAAGCTTAGTCCGCGTTCGGCGCAGGCCGCTTCGATCGCCTCCGCCTTTTTCACGTCGGAGGAGCCGGAATGCGGATTGGTGATGAACCAGAGTCGTTCCATGCCGGACCCAACGCCCCGGCGGCGCGAAGTTTCAGTCGGGCAAATCCATCGTCACCCGCAAGCCGTTATCATCGCTCGCCGTGGTCAATGTCCCGCCCGCCTGTTTGGCGAACGCTTCGATCAATCTTTGGCCGAGCCCGCCATCCTTGCTCTTCGCGCGCGATCCGGGCGGAAGCCCGACGCCGTCATCGGCTACGGTCAGCCGCCATCCGCCCTCCGGCAGATGTTTCCAGGACACGTTGATCGTTCCGGTTTCGCGGTCCGGAAAGGCATGTTTGGCGGCGTTGGTGACGAGTTCGTTGACCACCAAGCCGATCGATACCGCGTGGTCGCGCGGAATATGAGCGGCGTCGGCGTCGCAGATAAGCGTGATGCCGCCGCGCAACAGCAAGGCATCCGACAGCGCGTCGCACAAATCCCTCAGATATTCGCTGACATTGACCTCGCTTCCCTGACCATCGCGATAAAGATGGCGGTGCGCACGGGCGATGCTGTCGACGCGCATCAACGCCGACGCCAGGGCTTCGCTGGCGGCCGGATCCCTGACGCGGCGGCGCTGGATGTCGAGTATGCTGGAGACGATCTGGAAATTGTTCTTCACGCGATGCTCGAATTCGCTGAGCATCAGGTCGCGATCGGCGATTTCGCGATCGCGCTCGGTCGTCGCGCGGGCCACCGCTCGGCGAAAGGTTTCGGCAAGCGAGACGGTCAGCCCGGCGGAAATGATGATCGCGAACAACGTCCAATAAGGGCCGCTCTGGGTGATCGTTGGCGCCGGCAGATAGATGAAGAAAAACGCATAATTGACCGAGATGATGGCGGTCAGCAGCCCCGACTGCCACCGCGCGAACAGCGTCGCGATCATGATCGCGGGAAAGACCAACGCGAACACCGCCGCACCGGGCGCCAGGGCATTGATCCCGAGGCGAATCAAGCCGGCCGCGCCGACGCACAGCAATGCTACGCCGCATTGGGTCGCCCAGCGCGGCACCGCCGGGTACAACCGGTCGGGCAGATCGAGTTCGCCAATCCTGGCCATATAGGGACTGGGCATCGTTACGCCCCCCGAAGTCAAGCCGAGCCGGCCGGAAATTGATCCTTATCGGTTTAGAAAGGCAGCTTCTTGCCCGATCGTCCAGCCAAATCAGTAATATAATGCCAGGCCACGCGCCCCGACCGCCCGCCGCGGCGAGTCGACCAGCCGACCGCTTCGTCAGGATCGAACACCAGGCCGAACCGATCGGCATAAGCGCGGACGATCGCCAGATAGCCCGACTGGTCGACGACATGGAATCCCAGGCTGAGCCCGAATCGGTCGGCAAGCGCCAGATGATCGTCAACGCTGTCGCGCGGATTGATCGCGCTTTCCTGCTCGGCGATGTCACGCGGCACCAAATGGCGGCGATTGGCGGTCACCACCAACCGGGCATTGGCGGGCCGCGCCTCCGCTCCACCCTGGAGCAGCGAGCGCAGCGCGCGGGCGTCGCCGCCGGCATCGAAGCCGAGATCGTCGAGGAACAGGACGAACGCCCGCGGCAGGCCGTCGATCCGATCGAACAACGCGCGCAGCCCGTCCATCGCCGCGACCTCGATCAAGGCGAGCTTACGGCCATCGGCCTGGACCGCCGACACCGCGCTCTTGACCAAGGCCGACTTGCCGGTTCCGCGCGCGCCCCACAACAATACGTCCTGCGCGGCAAAGCCGTCCGCCAGCCGACCGAAATCCTCGACCAAACAGGCTTTTTGCGCATCGATCCCCAATAGCAGGTCGAGCGGCAACGGGTCGAACTTGCGCGCGGCGGCCAAGCGCCCGTCGCGCCAGATATAGGCCGGATGCGCGAGGGGATCGGCATCGGCCGGCACAGCCGGCGCGATACGTTCGAGCGCGGCGGCGATACGGTCGAGCGGGTCGGTCATGCGGCCGCGTTACACGGCCCGGCGCGTTCAGCCCAGTGTCTTGAGCAATGCCTGGGCCGGCGCGCGATCGGTGAAGCCGGGATCGGCGAGCAATGCGACGATGGCGGCCTTCGCTTCCGCATTGCGGCCGCTATCGGCATAGGCTTGGGCCAGGTGCCAGCGAATGCCACTCTGCTTCGGTGCGAGCGACATGGCTTTCTCGAACAGATCGATCGCCTTGGCATTCTCGCCTGCCGCATAGAGCGCCCAGCCATAAGCATCGGTCGCCGCCGGGCTCATCGGCGCGATGTCGTACGCCGCTGCGCCATAGGAGATGGCGTCGTCGACATTGTCCGCCCCGACATTGGCGTAAGCGAGTTCGGACAACAGCCCCGAATCGCGCGAGCCGACGCGCGCGCGCAGATCCTCCAGCGTGTCGACCGCTCCATCCCAGTCGCCCGACGCGATCTGCCAATGTGCGGCGAGGCGCAACGCGGGCACGCTCTCAGGATGCTGGTTCAGAAAGAGCGCCAGCACGCTGGTCGCCTCGGGCCGGCGCCCCGCCTGATCGAGCGCGTCGACCGTGCGCAGCATGGTCGGCTCGTCGAACTTGATATCGGCCGCCCGGCGATAGGCATCGGCCGCCTCGCCATATCGACCCATTGTCATCAGCGTGTCGCCAACCAGCAGATGCGCCGCCGGCGCGCCCGGCGTCGCTGCCTGGAGCGCCCGCGCCCGCGCCAAGGCGGTATCGCTCTGCCCGGCGTCGATCAGTCCGCGAATCACGGTGACCGCGAGCACCGGGTTGGTCGGATCCTTGTCGGCCGCTCCGGTCAGCACCGCGAGACTGTCATCGGTACCGAACGGCGTCGCTCCGGCGCGCACCGGCCAGGCCGAGCGGTCGAGGAATTTGGCGGCCCAGTCGCGTTCGCCGGTCGCCTCGAACGCGCGCCCGACCAGTCCCAATGTATAGCTGTCGGCATCGCCGCGCATCGCCACCGGGCGGAGCGCATCGAGCGCACCCTTGGCGTCCCCCGAGCGCAGCAGCGCCGCGCCGAGCAGCCGCCGCGCGGTGATGTTCATCGGTTGCCGCCCGACCAGTTCGCGCCACGCCTCGATCGCCTGTTCATAGGCACCGGCCTGATAAGCAAGCGTCCCGTTGAGCAGCAGCGCGCCGGGCAAATCGTCGATCCGTCCAGCGGTCCGCTCCATCAGGCTGCGCGCGAGATCGTAATTCTCCGCGCGCGCCGCGAGCACCGCCTGGAGATAGAAGGCCTGTGGGCTGGCCGGCCGCGCGGCCAGCGCGCGTCGCGTGGCGCCGAGCATGTCGGTATAACGGCCGAGATCGCCAAGCGTGGCGGCATATTCGATCAGCGCGGGATGGTAATAGGCATCGCGCTGCAGCGCCGCCTCGAACCACGGCAACGCGGCGTTCAGGCCATATTGCTCGCGCACCAGTTCGCCGCGCAAGGTCAGTGCCTCGAGATTATTGGGGTCGAGCTCGACCGCCTTTTGCGCGTTGCCCGACGCGCCGGCGATGTCGCCCGCGCTATAGCGAATGCGCGCTAGGTCGGACCAGGCGTAGGAATTGCCGGGATTGCCGTCGAGCAATTCGCCGAGCAGCGCCTGCGCTTCGGCCGACTTGCCCTGCGCCGCCAGCGCTCGCGCGGTAACGCGGGTGGCATAGCCGCCGAACCTGGGATCGGCCTTGGCCGCCTCAGCCAGCGCTCGCTTGGCGTCGCCCTGCAACAACCAGGCTTCGGCCAGCAGTTGATGCCCGCGGCTCATGTCGAACCCGGCGGCGGCGGCGCGGCTAAGTTCGGATTCCGCCCCTACCCCATCGCCCAGCGCAAGGAACGTCCGCGCCAGCACCGCATGCGCGGCGCCCCATTGCGGATCCTGCTTGACCGCCGCCTGGGCATGCGCCCGCGCGGCATTGAAATTGCCGTCCTGCAACAGCGCCAGGCTATACCCCAATTCGGTGCGCGCGCCGGTCGCATCGGCTTGCGCCGGTGCGGTCAGCGTCGCCGTCACCCCGATGATCGCGGCGATCGCGGTCGCGCCGATCAGCGCGCTCTTGACGATGGTCTTCATAGTCCCGGTCCTAGGCATGGAGGTCGTAATTCTTGAGCAAATCGTAGAGCGTCGGGCGGCTGATCCCGAGCAACTTGGCGGTGTTCGAGATATTGCCCTCGGCGCGCGCCAGCGCATGACGGATCGCTTTGCGATCTGCGCTCTCGCGTACTGCCTTCAAGTTGATCGGTTCGGGCGTGTCGCGCTCGGCAAGGTCGAGATCGATCGCGGTTACGCTCTTGCCGTCGGCCATGATCACCGCGCGCTTCATGCGGTTTTCGAGTTCGCGCACATTGCCCGGCCAACCCCAGGCGTCGATCGCGCTCAGCGCATCGGGCGACAGGCCGGTCACCGGCCGGTTCATGGTCTTGGCGTAATGGTGCAGGAAATGCTTGGCGAGCAGCACGGGATCGCCAGTGCGCTCGGCCAGGCTGGGGATGCGCACGACGATTTCGGCCAGGCGATAATAGAGATCCTCGCGGAACGCGCCGCTGGCGACCATCGCGTCGACATCCTGGTGCGTCGCGCAGACGATCCTGGTGTCGACCGCGATTGGCTTGCGCCCGCCGACCCGCTCGATCACCCGTTCCTGCAGGAAACGCAGCAATTTGACCTGAAGCGGCAGCGGTACGTCGCCGATTTCGTCGAGAAACAGGGTCCCGCCATCGGCAAGTTCGATCTTGCCCTCGGTGGTTTTGACCGCGCCGGTGAACGCGCCCTTTTCGTGACCAAACAATTCGCTTTCGAGCAACGTCTCGGGGATCGCCGCGCAATTGATCGCGACGAACTGCCCCTTGCGCCCGGATTTCTCGTGCAGGCCGCGCGCCAGCACTTCCTTGCCGGTGCCGCTCGCGCCAAGCAGCATCACCGAGACGTCGGCATTGGCGACGCGTTCGATCATGCTGGTGACCTTGAGCATTTCGGGTGCGGCGGTGATCAGGCCACCCAGTGCCTCACGCGACGCGGTGGCGAGGCGCCGATTCTCTTCCTCGAGCGCGTGGACATGGAAGGCGCGCGCGACGATCAGGCCCAGGGCATCGATGTCGATCGGCTTCTGATAGAAATCCCACGCGCCCTCGGCGATCGCCCGCAACGCGCTTTCGCGCGCACCGTGACCCGAGGCGACGATGACCTTGGTATCGGGCTTCAACCGCAGGATCTCGGCCAGCGTCGCGAACCCTTCGCTGACCCCGTCCGGGTCGGGCGGCAGACCCAGATCGAGCGTCACCACTGCCGGCTCTTCGGCGCGCACCGCATCGATCGCCTCGCGGCGGTCGCCCGCGACGATCACTTCGTAATCGTCATAGGCCCAGCGCAACTGGCGCTGTAGGCCGGCATCGTCCTCGACGATCAGCAATTTCGGTCGTGGCACTGCGTTCATGCCGCCCGCTCCATTTTGGCCGGCGCGAGCGCCTCGCGAAGCACGATGGTGAAGCGCGTGCCCTCGCCTTCGCGGCTGATCACGTCGAGCTTGCCCCCCATCGCCACAATCACCTGGCGCGCCTCGAACGCGCCTATCCCGAACCCACCGCTCTTGGTCGACGCGAAGGGCTTGAACAGCCGGTCGCGAATGAAGCTCGCGCTCATCCCCGGCCCGGCATCGATCACGTCGATCGTCGCACGCCCGACCACCACGCCGACCGGCTCACCCGGCGCGCTTGCCTCGATCGCGTTCTGGATCAGATGCCCCAGCGCCTGTTCGAGCCGCGCCGGATCGGCGACCGCGACGGCATCGCGCATCCCAGTCACCGCGATCGGATGGCTGGCGCCACGCCGCCGCGTGACGCGCTCGACGATCGGCATCAATTCGACCGCCACCGGGTCCTCGACCCGCGCCGAATTGTGCTGCGACAGACGCGCCAGCAGGTCGTTCATCCGCCCGACCGAATCCTTCAACGTGGCGATCATGTCGGCGCGGAAATCGGGATTGTCGGCATGGCGTTCGGCATTGCGCGCGACCAGGGTCAATTGGCTCACCAGATTCTTCACGTCGTGCATGATGAACGCGAAACGGCGATTGAATTCGTCGAAGCGCCGGGCATCGGCCAGCGCCTCGTGGGCGCGCGCCTCGGCCAGATAGCTCGCGACCTGGCGTCCGGCGATGCGCAACAGGTCGAAATCCTCCCAGTCGAGCGAGCGGTCGATCGGCGGGCGCGCCAGCAGGATCGCGCCGATCAGCTGGTTGAGGTGGACCAGCGGCACGATCGCCCAGGCGCTCGGCTCGTCGAGCATCCATTGCGGCACCGCCGCGAGTTCGGCCGGCGGCGCATCGCCCGCGCGTACCGCGTCGAGTTCGATGATCCGGCTGTTCCCGGCCATCGACTGCGCGAGCGTCTCCCCGGCGATAGCGACGGGCACGGTACCGGGCCAGTTCCATGTCGCGCCCAGGCCGAACACCCCGTCGTCCGCCACCAACAGCAGTCCCGCGGCGGAATCGGTGACGTCGGCGACTGCCTTGACGATGCGCTCCTCTAGCGGTGCCGCGCCCTCTCCGGGAGCACCCAGTGTATCGGTGAAGCGCGACCATTCGGCACGATAGTCATAGCGATGATTGAACAAATGCTTGGCGACCATCACCCGCAGCCAGGCCTTGATCGTCGGCGACGACAGCAAGGTCAGCAAGGCGGCGGCTGAGCCGAACACGAAGGCGGTCTGCGCCAGCCGGGCATAGCTGCCGCCGAAGCTATCGATCGCGCTGATCGCCAGTACCGTGACGACGGCATAGGCCATGAGCGCGACCAGCGAGAGCGACTGCCACGTCACGGTCCGCGACAATTTGAGCGTCCAGTCGCCGTTGCGATGGACCGCGATCGCCAGCAGAGGCACGATCGCGATCATGACCACGCCGCGCGCGGCGATCAGCTCCGGGGAACCGTCGCCGCTGAGATAGGCTGTCGTGTACAGGACGAGGTCGCTCGTCCACATGATCGCAAGCGCCGCCACCGCGAGCCGGATGCCGCCACGGGCGCCGGGCGCGGCGACCGAATAGAGATGGTGCACCAGCACTAGGGCGCCGAGGGCAACCATCATCCGCAACAGGATGCGCACAGCCGCGAACCCCTTGACCAGGTCGGCGGACACCGAGGCCTGGATGACGCTCAGGACGATTCCGGCCAACGCGACCAGCACGACCACGCCATAGATCATCGTCACCGCCCGGTCGCGACCGGCGGAATCGTCGCGCCGCAGCAACGCCATCATGAACGCGAGCCAGGCGATATTGCGAAGGCTTTCCGCCACGCGTGCGGTCAAATCGGGGTTGCCGATCCCCGCTACCGCCAGCGCCCACAACGCCGTGATGCCCAATGCCGCCACGAACGCGGTGCGCGGCACGCTGACCGCGCCGTCGCGTAATTGCGACAGCGCCAGCACCGCGAACAGCAAGGCGGCGAGCGCATGGCCCCAAAGGATGATCGTTCCTGCCATCCTTCTACCGCGCGCCTTCCGGCCACAGCACGACGCGGATCGTCTGGAGCAGGATCAACAGATCGAGGAAGGGTGAATAATTCTTGGCGTAATAGAGATCGTATTCGAGCTTCTGCCGGCTGTCCTCGATCGACGCGCCATAGGGATAATTGATCTGCGCCCAGCCGGTGATGCCCGGCTTCACCATGTGGCGCTCGGCATAATAAGGCAGCTGCTGTTCGAGATCCTCGACGAATTGCGGGCGCTCTGGGCGCGGGCCGACAAAGCTCATCTCGCCCTTCAGCACCGACCAGCATTGCGGCAGTTCGTCGATTCGCACCTTGCGGATGAAGCGTCCGATCCGGGTGATGCGCGGATCGTCCTTCTCAGCCCACACCGCCTGGCCGTTGACCTCTGCATCCTGGCGCATCGAGCGCAGCTTGAGGCAGTCGAACCCGACGCCGTACAGGCCAACGCGGCGCTGGCGGTAGAAAGCCGGGCCCTTGCTCTCCAGCTTCACCGCCAGCGCGGTGAGCAGGATGATGGGGCCGGCGAGCAGGAGAAGGAGGAGGCTCGCGGTGATATCGAACAGCCGCTTGAATACGCCCGAAAGCATCCTCCCCGAAGAGAAACCGTCGGAAAAAATCAGCCAGCTCGGATTGACGCTCTGCAGGTCGACGCGCCCGGTCTCGCGTTCGAGGAAAGTCGAGATGTCGTTGACATGGACGCCGGTCGTCTTGATCCGCAGCAAGTCCTTGAGCGGCAACGCGTTGCGCCTCTCCTCCAGCGCCAATACCACTTCGCTTGCATTGAGCAGCACGACATGGTCGGCGAGATTGTAGATCGCATCGCGCGCGATCGCTTCAGGGATCACCCGGTTGGCTTCGCTCATCGAGACATAGCCGACCACGACGAATGCCGACCCGGGCTGTTGCTGCAATGCCTTCAGCCGCGCGGCGCGTGGACCCGCGCCAAGCACGACGACGCGGCGCTTGAACACGTGGCCGCCCAGCATCTTGCCGAGCAGGATGCGGATCGCGATCAGCGACACCGCCGCGATCCCCATCGCGTAGAACAGGTTCGATCGCCAGAAGGTGATCGCCGGCGAAAGGAAGAACAATACCGACAGGAAGATGATGCCGAGCGAGATCGCGACCAGGATGCGCGCGATCGCTCGGCGCAGCGACTGCAGCGCATCGGCGCCATAGACCCCGACCGCGATCATCGCGGTTTCGAGCGACAGGGCGAAGGTGAAGAGCTGCGGCAAACGATCGACGATCGGTTCGACGATGCTGCCGAGCTGATGGAGACGGATCGAATAAGCGATCTCCGCCGCCGCGATCAGCAACGCGACGTCGAGCAGTCCCAGGAACAAAACGGCGTGTGGCACATAGTGCTTGAACAGCCTGATCATTGTCGTCGTCTGCCTTTTCGGCCCCAGTTCGATCGTCGGGTGTAAGATTTTCCGACAGCGTCCGGGCGGTGTCGCAGAAATTGACAAAGAAAGGCTGAACGCCGCGGAAACCCGGCGCTTCCTGCGAGTTTGGCAAATCGCAGTAAGGCCCTAGATATCATCCAGCAGCAAAGGACCCATGAATGCCCGAGGCGACGCCGATCATCCCTGTCATCCTCTCGGGCGGATCGGGGACGCGTCTGTGGCCGATGTCGACGCCGGAGACGCCCAA
>Ga0207709_10000144_pt1 | contig 98895 bp, 89 predicted proteins | sample KBSM34metaG_FD_184397 | JGI IMG/M metagenome (GOLD analysis project Ga0207709, IMG submission 184397) | Miscanthus rhizosphere microbial communities from Kellogg Biological Station, Michigan, USA - KBS M3-4 metaG (SPAdes) (version 2) | ecosystem: Host-associated > Plants > Roots > Rhizosphere >... | reverse complement strand
TGAGCTGTATAAATTTAACGATATATTTCTACCTAATGCCTCCGTCTCCCCTTACTATTGGTTGCCTTCATTTTATAGTAAGCATTGTTTAGAGCATTACGCACCTTTTGAGTTATTTCAGACATTTTTACAAATGTGAAATGTGGGGGAAATGTACCCTCAGGTTGAAATTTCCGGACCTCCTGTACCATTGCGGAACAAGCTAACTGACGGTCGAAATAGCATCCATATTCACCATTTCTGTAAACCACATATTTGGTCTGTTCAATACATTGTATGGATTGTCCTTTTCCCAAAAGCCCGCATTGTCCAAGTAAGATCCGAATTCGATCCCACAAAGCTTTTTACGATCGCTTCACTAACTTATTTTATGTAGCACCACATGTAAATGACCAAATAAATCTGTTTCGGGTAGATAAAATATGTGAGCGTAATACAATGCGTATTTATGCCTATTCTTTCCAAATTTAACTTGAGCCGCTTAGTATAAATGTTTAAGATGGCGTGTCACATCGACCAGTTCTTCATTTCCATCCAAAGCGCGGACGGCTCCAGCCTATCTGCTTTATCTTTTGCCAGGCAAAAGATGTCGCTCTTATCACTCAAGTTTAATAAGTTCTTTTAAACAATAAAGTTCTCCTGTGGCTAAAGAAGATTAAAATGATGTGACCATTCTGTTTGATTTTGTTTTCATAAATGGAAACACCTTAAAACTTAATTGTAACTGTGGACTCCGTTTCAAAAAACAAGCAGATTTAAATTCGTTGTCACTTTCCGTTCGGTTCCCGATGGACTAAAGTAAAACACCCGAAGTTTGGGGATCTTCGGGTGTTTCAGCCATATTATTAACCTATTTATGAAAAGTATGCTCGAACGAGCAAATTTTTATTAATATCTAATTTAAAAACTTTTCAGAAAATGTCAAATTACACTATTTTTTTAGTATCAAAAGCAAACAAAAAATCAATACAAAGCATCCTTTATAGTTAACACATAAGGAGACAAAATCATTATTTTTACGATAAAAGCTAAAAAAGGTTGATTTCTTAATCACATTGTGTTACTATGCCACATAAAGGTAATTGTCATAACTAAATGTTACAATTGGGAGCGGCATTCAATTTTAGGGAATAATTACTATAGCTTAAGGCATGTTTTTATGAAAAGTAAAAATAAAATTACACAAAATTTAACATTTTTTATTTATACTTGGCTATATAAAGTAAACCGAATGCAATGTTTCTTCTATGGTTAATAGTGGAAAATTTTATAAACACAACTATTTATTTTTATGAAAAGAATTTATTTTATCCTACTGTGTTTCGCGGTCTTTTTTATGTTCAATGGATGCCAAAAGGATGACAGACCGACTGATCCAGAACAAACAGCGGTACAATCTAAACAAGATTTAACTAGTTTATATCAGGTTACTTCAAAATACGGTTTGCACCGTTTTACAAAGAAGTACGGAAATCTTACACCAGATTTTAAGGGAATAGCTACTAAGAAAGTTGATGACCAAGAGTTTATCTCTCTTCCGTTGAGAATGGATATTAGCAGCAATGTTACACTCCAGCTGGTTATGATTAAGAATCAAGGAGAAACTTATGCGCAGGTCTCAGAATTTATTGCTGATCCAACCTCGAAAACAGGTGCAAGTGATGCAAATGGGATACTTACAATTTATCGTGTGAACGGAATACTTTATAAAAAGTATCAGGTGACCGATGGAAAGACTTCGTTGATTACTAATAGCCCAATAAAAAAAGCTGGCGCAGGTATAAACGATGGCGAGGCAGATGAAGACGGCGATGGAATTCCTAATAAGGAAGATAAATGCCCTAATACTCCTGCCGATACTTGGGTTGATCCAACGGGCTGCCCTGTTGATAACGAGCTGCCGGAGGTTGTGATACCAAATCCAAACCCTAACCCTGGACCGGGCACTGGTTTACCAGGTGATGGTGGCGACAATCCCGGTCCCGACCCAGGCTGGCCCGGAGATGGAGGTGGTACTGGGCCTGATGGTGGCTCAATCGGTGGCAACGAGGGATATTACCATATATACAATAAAGTCTCTAATCCTTGTTTGAGAGCTATGGTAGGCGGAATTATTGATCGTGATATTACTTTTAAAGCTAATGAAAGCATGAAATCCATTTTTGGTGTAAATGGAAAATTTAATCTCATTTTCAATGATACTACAGGCTTGGCCAGTGATGTAAATGGCAATGCAACTCCTAGCAAAATATATTTTGATTCTAATGGTAATTTGCTCAGTATGGACGTTGATATCCAGCTGAATGTGAATAATTTACCGGGGTCCTCTCAGGAATACATAGCCATGGTCGCTGTACATGAAGCAATACACGCCTACCTTAATTATAAAGGATATCATTTTCTCATAACCAGCACGATGTTATGCTAGCAAATTATGTAGACCTTATGGCGAATTATCTGAAAGATAATTATAATATGCCAACAGCAGATGCTTACTCTGTTGCTATGGGTGGTTTATATGGAGCATTCCAAAATAGCGTCAATAACCAGACATGGGCTAACATAGAAGCAAAACTTGGAAGTAAATTACCATCTTTGAATGAACGGTCCAGACTTCTTGCCGATTACGAGACTGGGCACAAAGGCAAAAAATGTAATTAAACATATCGATATGAAAATAAGAATTATAATTGCAATCCTGTTAATTATCAACTATTGCACTGTTTTTGGTCAAAAGAATGATGAATTTCCTTCTTACGAAAAATTCAATTCAAGCTTCGCAGAACATTTAAAATACCCTGCTGAACTTCAAAAAAAGTGTGCTACGACATTTACACTAATGAAAGTAACTTTTGCTAGTAGTGGAGAAGTTGAATTTCTTAGTTTTTCTGATAGTGCCGAACCAGAGTTTGTAAGTTTAATGCAAGAAATCAAAGATAAACTCGATTTCAAAAGTATTTATACAGACCTAAAAACAAAACAGAAAGAACTTAAACAGGTTTTAATTCCAATTCACATTGATTTCGAAAAGATGGATGAATGTAAATCGACAATTACATCTGCAAACCTACAGAAAGTATATCGTTTTGCTGGGACTCCGATTTCAGGAGAATATTTTATGTATCCTGCTCTTTACGGCAGGTATGTTGTGGGAAGAACAATTGAGTGAGAAAAGTGAACAAGAATCTAGCAAATCACTTAGTCTTTATTTTTGACTGATTACATAATATCCTAGTTTACGCTTAGAATAGAATGTTACAATGCAAGAAAACGTTTCAAAAAATTTACTTATTAAATATTGCGAAAATGAATGCAGTAACGAGGAGATTGCTCTTGTCGAAAGCTGGTATCTAGCTCTTAGCAGACAAAATAAAGATGTCGAGATCACAATGGAAGATTTGGAAGAAACCAAGAAAATGCTGGATGCAACCCTATTTTCAAAATTAAATACAAGTTCTACGAACAATAAGAAATAAAACAATGATTTGACAGCGATTAGAATTTTTCAACTTAAATAAATTGATATGATAAAGCAGATTTTTAAATTAACCGCAATGGCATTTGCGATAGTAGTTTTTTCTTCCAGCGCAATTCCTGCACCTGGCGACCAAGATCAGGATGGCGTTGCAGATGACGTGGATAGATGTCCTAATACGCCGATAGGCATGCCAGTAGATGCCTATGGATGCCCGCTCTTTTAATGACTAAGGGTTGCGAATAGGACCTTAATATCCTAATTTATTTTAGGCAATGGCTGTCATTCAGGAATCTCCCAATGATGGCCACTGCCTTTTTTTTATTCCTTTACTCCTAAAAATAGTACCCATGTTTACGGTAATTGAAATTATCAGATAAATTCACTTTACTGCTTTTATCCATAGCTTCTTTATACACTTATTCATCACCTCATCTCTTCAATAATCATTCAGACCTTATTCTGTGGCGTGTTCGATCTGACCTGAACTTCAAACCCACTACTACAGATCGGTCGTGCTTTCCGCTATATCTTTTGCCTACAAAAGGATGCCGCTGCTAACACTCACGCAAAGAGATATCTTTCGTAACAATTCACTCTTTTAGCTATCCACAATATACTTTCCCCGCAGTGGCAAAGCACATTTTCTCGACCGCACAAACTCACCCGAAAAAGAGCTTTCTGCCCCCAGAACATAGCAAATTACAGGTTGTCTTCCCTGAGGCCGCCCCTTTCAACCTGCAATTCCCTATGAAATCACATTGCTTTTTAACCCAGATATTTTTCAGACAATAATTGTGGGGATCACTTTTTACAAAAGAACAGTCGAAAAAGACATTCAAAAGTACATCGGCCAACCACCCCTCTAGCCGCAAAAGACTACGGCATAAACACAGGCAGCCGCACAATCCCATCCTTTATTCCGTTTCCTTTTGCCTTCTGCAATTGCCCAATGTACGGATTGACTTTCTTTTTTTTCCTGTTTTTTCTTTTGAAAAAAATGATTTGGGGCCGAGCCTCAGCAGGACTGAAAGGGAACAAACGTAACAGGATTGTACAACAACTTAAAAACAGAAAGTTATGAACATTACAGGAAGACTGACACAGGATGCAACCGTCAGCACAACACCAACGGGAAAACAGGTCGTGAATTTTTCGATCGCAGTAAACGACAGCTACAAAAACAAGGACGGACAACGGATTGACCAGACCGTTTTTATTGACTGTGCCTATTGGCTCACCGCAAAGGTGGCTTCATGGCTATCGCAGGGGCTTTTAGTGGAGCTTACAGGACGGATAAGCGCAAGGGCGTGGCTCGCAGGTGACGGAACGGCTAAGGCAGGAATTAATTTCCACACCTCCGCAATCAAGCCACTGGCAAGACCGTCAAAAAAGGAAGGGGATTTTGTACAACCCAGTACAAAGAAAAAAAATCAAGCGAACACGCAGAAGCAAGAGTCTGATGATGACCTGCCTTTCTAAGGATACACTAAGTAATTACAAACATTTCAACCCTCTAAAAAATAGAAATCATGGGACATAATTTAAATTTCAACAACGGCAGATATTCATTTTTCAGTGTAAAGGAAAAAGCTTGGCACGGACTAGGACAGATAGTCGAAGATTATCCGACAAGTGCCGAAGCCATCAGACACGCAGGATTGGACTACAGCGTAGAAAAAAGTCCACTCTTTACAAAAGGCTCAGGAATCGTACAGATTGCAGACGGTATCGTCATACAGGACTCGGAAATCGAAGTTCCCAACTACTTTGCGAATATCCGCACAGATAACAATACCGTACTCGGGGTAGTGGGTAAAGATTATCATATCGTGCAAAATAAAGATGCCTTTACATTTTTCGATTCTATAGTAGGTGGTGGCAGTGGGATTCTGTACGAGACTGCAGGGGCACTCGGTCAGGGTGAACGCATATTTATCACAGCTAAACTTCCAAATTACATCCGTATCGGCAACTCGGACGATGTCATTGAAAAATACATCTTCCTCACTACCTCCCATGACGGAAGCGGAAGCATTACAGCAGCCTTTACCCCTATCCGCATCGTTTGCCAAAATACCCTCAACGCTTCACTCCGTAACATGAGCAACGTGGTACGCATCAAGCATACCGCAGGGGCCAAACAGCGTTTGAGCGATGCACACAAAGTGATGGGATTGGCCAATACAATGACGACCCAGTTGGATGGCATTTTCAACAACTGGACAAAAGTTAAGGTAAAAGACAGCGAGATCAGAAAACTGATACAGCTTGCCTTATGCCCAAATAAAGAAACCTTTGACCTGCTAAAAAAAGGGGCTGATGATGAGCTATCAACAATGTTCAAAAACACCGTTGACGATGCGTTCGCCTATGCGATGATGAACGACACGCAACAGCTTGAAACGACAAAAGGAACTCTTTTCGGGGCTTACAATGCCGTAACTGGCTACTTTCAAAACGTGCGCAATTACAAGAACAGCGAAGCAAAATTACAGAGCATCGTACTTGGCGGAACGGCAAAAGAGAAATCCCAAAAGGCATTTGACCTCTGCACCTCATTCGAGAAGATAGGAACAGATGTATTTCAATTGAATTAAGAAACCCTCAAAAGGTGGCAGGATTGTAAAAAACTGCCACCTACAAAAAACATCACAACATGAAATCTTTGAACGAAATGAACAACCTCGATAGAGCTTATTTGCTTGCAACTTTATTTCCTGAAGAACTCAAAGTGCTGATTGAGTTCATTAAAAAGGAAGCGGAATTTTTTAACCAAAACCGTGAACAGCTCTACAGGAAATGGACAGAAAAGACCATTGATGTAAACCTTTGGTATGAATTCATAAAAACTTTTGAAAGCAGATATAGCAAAAATAGCTCAAGGCTGTACAGGAATAAAAAAACATTCAGAGATCAGCTATTTGACGGCTATGAAGCGTTGTTCACTATCCACGCACTGGTTGCATATACCGAGCAGAAAGAGTGCAGTAAGGGGCTAAAATACGCCATTTACATGCTGTTCGGCTCACACAAAATTATTGAATTCAACTTAAATACAGAGCCATGAAAACATCAGCTAAAATGACAGAAACCATGCTATTAAAGGCTTTCAGTGAGGTGGGGCGCAATAATTATGAAATTGCACTGATAAACCTCTCTGGTGATTGGCTCAAACAGAGCCTAGAGACAACCCAGCTTATAGAAACACTCAATATCGATTTCTTTTCTGGCTACCTCGCCCGAAAGGAACATAACGTGTCATTTCTACGCTCGGAGGGAAAAAAAGTTCCATTCTATGAACAATGGCTTGCTGAAGGTGAACTGGTATTTTTAGATGTCGAAGCACAGGAAATTGAACAGCTATGTAAACATTTCGAATGCATAAAAAGTGATACCCTCTTGGTACACCCAGACGGTATGGCAAGATACGAGGGTTTTCAGGGCATTCGATTCAGGACGGTGGATTTTGACCTGAAACTGATACAGGAGATTTTAACAAGCCAAAATTAGGAAATCATGACAAGATCAAATCTTCATATCACGCTAAGCAACGGCAACGAAATTATTTGTGTTGCTGACAGTTCAAGCGCACCTGAACAGGGCTATATCGTGGAAACACTTTTTATTCCACTGTTGGGTCTTGACAATTTTGCAAAAGAGCATGCATTGCTAAAAAAATACTGCTCCATGAATGATAGACGTGTGAATGCATCATACCGCTATTACATCAATCTCTTGACCAAAGAGGTCAGCATGTTTGAAGAAAATTACAACTATCGGACTGACCGATTTAATAAGGGCGAGAATTTAACTCATCGCTATACAAGCTACTTAGAAACCTTAAAAAATGGAAACCATGAAGAGGGAAAATGATACTGCCTATAAGGCACTAACCATCATCGCTGAAATGGTAATGAAATTCGGACAACTTTACGTCCTTAACATTTCATCAGAAGATTGGAACGAACTACAGTCAGTCCGTAACAGTTTAGAAAAAGTCATCCGTGACAATGGTTATCGAATGAACTATGACAAGAATATAAAACACAACATTTTAAAACTCTAACAATGGATGTACTAACAAAATACAAGTTTGCGGACTGGTTATACAACAGGTTTGTTGAAAATTATAAAAACCACAAAATCGTGGAAGCCTTTATTTTCTTGGACATCCTTTCACGCTATCAGCTATTCGCACAGGAAGTTCAAAAACTTTCAGATCAACGTAGGCACATCAAGGAGCTGTATAGAGATATAACCAAGGCTCTTAAAGCAGGAAACGCAGACAAACTTTTCCTTACTGGAGAAGAGGGAACAGCAGAATTTAACAGGGAAATAGCTGAATATGAAGCGCAACTAAGGAAAATCGGTCTCTCCGAAGAATACATAACCGAGCGCGTAAGCGACAAAAAAATGAATTATTATGGAAGCAACTAATTTTTTCAGACAAATTGCACAAATGGAAATGAACAGCAAATTGATGCTGACCATTACCAAAGCAACAGAACATAAAATTATCGTATCGATCTTAATCGAGAATGACAGCTGTGGAGATAAGGCTAAAAACATTATTCCTCCGCTGAACCTCAAAGGAACGCCGGAAGAACTGGACGAGGGATTTTTTTCCCACATCAAAAAACCTGTACAGACAGCTTCGGGGCTTCTCTCCAACATGGAAAACTTCATGAAACAGGTAGAACTGGCTCAGACTCATTCTGCTATGGAAAAAGAAAAATCTGCGAAGGAGCACAAAGACAAAGAATCAAAAAACAGAAAATATAACGAAGCCATGGTAAAAGCAGATGCCCTTGAAAGGGAGGGAAAATACAAGGAAGCATGGTCAGCACTGCCAAAAATCGGGGATTATCCCGAACATTCGGAAGCTATCAAAAAGAAACAGGAAATATACGAACGGCAATTTGCGCCTAGCCTATTTTTAGATGCAGGATTGGAAACAGCCAAAATAACTCACGAGGAATAAACCTTAAAAATCAATATTATGTTAGTAGCAACAACACTTCCACGGGTATTTGTACTCAAAGAGAAAGAGCAGGAAATCAGGCTTGACGACCCTGAACCAAAATGGAGCGTACAGGCAGTGCTGAATTTCTATTCAAATAACTACCCTGTACTGACAACGGCAAAAATTTCACGTCCAACCATCAAGGACGACACCGTCCAATACCGATTTGAGACAGTGATCGGAACTAAAGGTTAATTTAAAATCTAATGCAATGAATTATGCAAACACAGTATCCCGAAACGGTAAAACTACCGACAAAAAAAAGTCAGCTCCAACTGCATCAGCAGTTGGGCGACTTCGAAAAATGGATAAAAAAAACAAAGGATGCAGGGCAAGTACGCAAGGACAGGAACCAATCCGTACCACCGATGATGTTGCCAATGCCTTTTTAAAAATGCGGTTTCCACCAAGATTACAGGAAATTGAAATTCCAAAAGATGCTGACAAACTGAAAATGGAGAGGGATTTTTACAGTTCCCTTTCCATGATCGCAGAGAAATTTGAGCTATCGCTAAAGGATTGGAGAAGTATTCCTTTTCCCTATAATATTTCTGAGTCATTAACAGAACTACGGGGACAACTCAAAAAGACTGTGACAGATTGGAAAGAAGTCCGATTGATCCATTATGATAATAGCACATACTTTGCAAAAGAAGAATGCTACAATACTGGAATGACCTTATATTATATCCCAATAATTCCACTCTATACAATCTTGCACAGAAAAGAAACTGCCAAAATAAGCAAACTCCTACTATCTGTCTACGCCTACCTCTATCAAATACTATGCATACCCTATTATAGAAACGACGATTGTTATCTGTATAACATTTATGAAATGCTGGAGGAATGGTACAGCGAGGATGAGCCGAGCGAAGGAGATCTAACGGAGTTCGCTGATGCAGAGAGCATTGGCGATTATATGAAAGAAAAAATCTCCGACCCTAAAAATCTCCGCACTTTTGGACAACGTCTAAAAACCTTTAAACCAGATAATGATTTTGAGAACAGGTGCCTGATTATTGTCGCGGAATTTTACGACCTGTTTAAGAATAATCCAAAAATACGTATAGATCGAAAGTACTATCCTTTGCGGTTCAGGGAAGAGCCTGACCATACAGAAAGAACTGTCATGCTCGATGATTATGTGTCCTTTTGTTCTTCCCTGAAAGGGAATCTCTTTGATTTACTCTTTCAATATGTAAATGAAGACTTACAGGAATATGGTGAAATAGATGAGCCAGTACGTTTTATTCCCTATGATGGTCGGGAGATCAGCGAAAATAACTTTGAATTTGAAAAAAGAGTTTTTGACGGAATTAACAATCTTATCCAATTATGGCAGGAATCAATTTATTAAAATAAAAATCATGAAAGATATTACAAACAGCTTCGGCACATATTTTCACCCCTGCGGTGCTTTGATCTTTTATCAGGCTGATAAAGGGTATAACGATACTTATGTAGAATATTTTGAAATCGACGGCAATGGTGCACCCGTCAATCCACATCCACTGACCGTCAAAGAAGCCAATAGGTTGGCTTCAGCATTGAATGTGGATGTAGATGAAAAAGAGCAATTGAAGTCCGATGGTATATTACCCAATAATTTATTATGCTTTGATGCTAAATCCACAAAAATAATTTGGTACAGCAAAGCACAATATAAATCGCTATTCTTTGCTGAAAGCCTTGGAATTAAGTCAGGAACAGCACACATACCCCCCATGATTTGGATGGCGGACAGAGATTCCCTGCATGTCTATGCTCTTTGCGCCAACAGAAAACCAACTATAAATACCGCTCTTTATTATGCACCATTTTTCAATGTTGGCGAGAGTGGAAAGGTATGTATGGGAACAGTAGATATAAAAACTTCTGAAACAGGCGCTATAAAAGATCTTATAGGCTTATGGGAAAGCTACTTTTTCAATAGCTATTTCTCCCATCTGATGGAGGATCACAATCCTGTAAACGGGAACTGTGTCCTTCTTTGGGAAAGCCTGATAGGGTCAGATGCGATTTTCCCAAATGAAATGCTTATAAAAAACAATAAAAAGCTTAAAGACATCATGCTATGAGAACGCCAAAAATAAATGTCCACTTTTTGGACAATTACCTCTTAAGCCCCACCAACCCTATCCGAGTAAATGTAATCGGAGCGGGTGGAACTGGTTCTAAATTTATGACAGCACTGATGGAAATCAACCACAGTCTTTTGGAGCTTGACCACCCTGGTTTAGAAGTCCATCTATGGGATGGTGATATAATTACTCCTGCAAATATCGGACGTCAACGATTTGCTGAATCGGAAAATGGTCTTTTCAAATCGCAGGCAATTATTAACCGCCTGAACCGCTGGGCAGGTACAAATTGGAAAGCCATCTCAAAAAAATTTCAGCGAGATGAAAATGGGGAAATTCCGAACCATGCAGGCGCATCAATTTATGTATCCTGTACAGATACCGTTGCTTCGAGGTTTGAAATACTTGATATCATACAGGAATTAAGCGAAAAATATGGTTACCATAGAGATAAAGGAAAATATTGGTTAGACCTTGGTAACACCCAATATACAGGACAGGCAATACTTTCAACGATTGGAAAGATAGAACAACCCAAATCTAAAAAATTTAAACCTTTTGACACTCTCCCTTCAGTAATTGAAGAATATGGTAAAACAATGGTCGCATCTGAAATACATGACAATACCCCAAGCTGCTCAATGGCCGAAGCACTATTAAAGCAGGATCTTTTTATCAATAGCACGATTGCGCAGATGGGCGCTTCCCTCCTATGGAATCTGTTAAAAACAGGAATGACTGAAAATAGAGGATTCTTTCTGAACCTACAAAATTTTAAAACCCAACCTATTCCCGTAGGCAGTTGAAAAACTGCCGCGGCCAAAAGCCGTTGGCTTTTGGCGGAAAAGCGGCTACAACGGCTATCCTACATCAAGCTCCCACCACTGCCGTTGCGAGCTATTTGGTGGGATACACTGTATCCCAAGGGCTTCGCAGTCATATCTTTTGACAGTAAAAAATACCTTATTATAATCATATCACCATATAATCTAAAATCTTATTACGTCAAAATGTACTAATAATTGCCATTTAAAAATGTTGAATTTTTCCACCCGGCAATCCAGTTATCCGAGACTAAATGAAATAGCTCATCATTAGTTTTAGATTTTAATGTTTCTAAACCTTCGGCAACATCTTTCAGTAACCATCCCTTACTATTTAATGTGAGCCATGCTTCCTTCAATTGGTTGTTTAATATATAATTTTCAAACAATTGTTTTTTATCTGTCTCCTTAATTAACCATTTTGGTGTATCAACCCTACTCTTTATAATTTCATAGGCAGATGGTGAAATTTCAAACAAGCATGAGTTTATAACTTGAGATTCATTAAGATTGTCATATGAAGAGGGAAAATCCCCCTTATATGTTCTCATATCTTTAATTATATTTAGGGGCAAATTATTTTTGAAATAAACTAATTCATCAAAATAATCCGTATTATCTCCATATTTATTAGAAAAATCATCTAATTCCTGATATTCGTCAAAATTTATTTTGCCAGCGAATTCAATGATTTCCTCCGTAAGACCTTCATCAGACATAATCATTGGTAAAATCAGATATACGGAGAGTTGTTTAAAATTAAATGCAGTTTCAACTATCGAACCATATTCTAAATCTAATTCCACAAAAGTATTTTTTCTGTCAATAAAAAAATGATTAATGATCCCTTTATACGATGCTCCGTACCCCAAAAATAAAGAAATCAGACAGGGAGGATGCTGATACCAATATTGATCAACAGAATTATAATCGTCGTGATATGGTATGGCAACTCTTTTAAAAATTAAATTTTGGAGATTAACATCTATATTTAGTTTATCTACAATTTTCTTTAATAACTCCATTGCTTAAATATAAAATACATTTGCGCAAAATTTTAATAATTCTGGCTCCTTCTAATGCTGATATATAGATTAATCTCACTTTAAATATTCTAAATTACTCTTTTCTATAATCTCTTGCCACCATGTAGGAACAAAAGCTTTAGCTCGCGGATACTCAGAAAACTCAGCAATAAAATCTCCTTTATCTGGCTCTTCTCCCTCGTAGATTTGATATTTATCAAAATTATAATTTACGATATAACTTCTATCAGGTTCAATTGTAATTTTATAACTAAACCACGTACCCTCTCTTGGGCTCTGCTGATAAATATTATCTTTTATTTGCTGCATCAATTCCACAGTGGATTCGTCACCATCATATAAATAATAAGTCAGATCTATTCTTTTCTTTATTTTGTCGTCAAAATAATGGGCAATCATACCATTTCCCTCAATATTTTGTCCCTCTACCTCTACTTTCATCCAATTTATGTTAGGTGAAGAGTTTTCTAAATCTTTCAATACTAAATCAATTACTTTTGTTAATTTGTCTTTAACAAAATCATTATTAGTCTCAATTGAACGAGTAATACTATTTGAACCCTGAAGTGTTGTTAAAGGAATTTTTGGACTGATTGATAAGGATGGCGAATTATAAACTTTTAAAACGGTTTCTAAATACCAATTCCAAAATATCCTACGCTTATCTATGTTTCCACGACCAAGAAACGGATTTCCGCCGGAATATACGTTAGATGCATAAAAATCAGTATTCCATTCTTCCCAATCAAATTTGTCATCATCTTGCCCATGATAATCTTCGATATTTAAGATACCTTCAGCATTAAAGGCTATACTCTTGCATAAAGCCATTGTTGCTGCTGCCACACCAGAATAAACTTCATCCTGGAAAGACTCTAAATAGTTTTTGTATTTATCAAATATTTTCTGAAAATCAATCTCTTTCTTAGCATAAAGAAAATCTTCAGCATCAACTAATATTTCTGAAATTGAACTATCATTTATTTTAAATTCAAGGTAAACAAATTTACAGCACTCTAAATACACCTTATTTATTAAAGAAGGGCTGCCTAAATCTTTAGCTACTTTTACTCTTTGCGAAAGGGGTAGATTCCCGTTCGGATACCTTTCTAATTCTTCCTTTAATTTTTTTATTAGTTCTAATATCATTGTATATTTTTTTATCTTTTAATAAAAATAGGTTTTGATCCATCTGGTTTAAAAATATAAGTTCCTTCGGGATCAGTAACAACATAATCTTCACCGATTTTGACTGCGTGTTTTTGTGCCATCGATTTACAATTAGCGCACATTTTTCTTGAAACACCTATTGCGTCTTTAGGATTATCAGTCATCATTTGTTTTTCTGCATGACTAGCACTTGCTTGCCCCTCAACGCCATTATCAATGCTGGAATTTACATCAAATTCATGTCCCAAATCATTTTTGCCGTAATCTAAAACTTTTTCAGGAGATACATCGGCAACTCCTTCACTTTTTTTAAACTTATTGCTTACTCTACCTTCTGACCATCCACTTACAGTTTTAGATCCGTCACTGGCAACTGTTTTTTCTGCCTTGCTATTGGGTAAATTATCGTATGCTTTTTGTGCTCTATCGTAAGCTGCTTGAGATTCAATTATTTTTTGCGATCTAGTTTTAGGTACCGCATCTGCCATCTCAAAGGTCTCTTTTTCTCCCGCTGGTCCACCTGATTCACTTTCTGCTATATTGGTATCTTTAACAGTTTGCTCTTCGTCAGTCTTTTTAGTTTCACCATCTTTTGCAGTCTCTTCAACTTTGCTCTTTGGTTCTGTTTTACTAGTCAGCTCGTCAGGTGCCTTATGAACAGGTGATAATAGCAATGCCATACCCGCAACATCCTGCCAGCTTGTGGAATATCCTGTCCCATCCTCCTTTTTCCATCCTAATGCAGTGCCGGCCATGTTCTGACCAGATTCGTACATACCAGTCTCCATTGCAAAAATACCTGTTCCCGCTGCTCCCCATCCTGACTCTCCCGTATTACCATAATGCCCCAAACCTGCCTGTGTAGCAGTAGCTGTACGTAAACCAGCAGCTGTACCAACCGTTGTCCATACGGCGGTTGTACTTGCGCCAGCGCCAGCATACCCAAAGGAAGCCGCAATGTTTTTTACAATATTCATTGGGCAACTCTTTGCAAATTGCCACGCCGCCTGACCAATGCCTCTTATTCCGCCACTTGCAAATGCTGAGGCACCACCAGCCCATAATGCACCTGCCATACCTACGGCTGCACCAGCCATCATTCCCTCCATTAGTTTACCCAAATAATTGGATGCTCCCAATGCAATGGCCTGATTCCAGCTTTTTATTTTAGGATTAAAGGTAACTATGCCTCCAGGGATTTTGCAGGTCATTTTGTAATCGCCCGTCACCTGTATTACGCCCTGTATTACAGTCTTATTCGCTTTGGGCACTTCTTCCCACTCTCTTATTTTAGCACCCAAATGGCCACAGAGCATAGTGCCTACAACGGCTCCCCATGCAGCACCCGCTAAACCAGCAAGTGCCCCTAATGCTATTAACGCTGCACCTCCTGTAGCCACAGTCATTGCCGCAATTACAACGACCGCTGCTGCCAACAGTGCATATATTAACATTAGCTTTGTACAGCCGAAATCTATCCAGCTGCTGGTCGCTTTATCATTAACAGTGATATACTTTTCTCCGGATGCTTTTTTTGTGGTTTTATTGGAGCCTTGCAGCTGTGCGGGTACAGCACCGTTAGTACATACCCAAAAGTCGTTCTCAGTGATTCTCTTATTGCCCACTTCCTACTTTTTTCAATATTTTCTTTCGTGAATGATGTGCCAATCTGACCTTTTCTCCATGATATATTTTTTGAAATATATGCTGTCGAAGAAATATATAGTCGCCTTTCCTGATAGTTTTTTCGATAAAAAATGAAGATCTTCCAGAATTGCTTTTATAACCTATTCGAATTTGTAAGTTCCCTAATCGAAAAGTCTTGTCCCATTTTTTATCATTCTTATCATTGGATTCTTTTATATATGTGGGTTCCATAATTTTATTCAAAGGATAATTTATGTCCATCTAACACCATATATTTTTTCATCATTTCCTTCTTTGCCACCTATACCTTTTTCTTCCACATTACTTCCGTTTTCAAGGATTTTCTTTTCTGAATCACTCAACATCGTAAACTTAAATTTATGATATAATTTTTCCGGATCTATCTCTTCTATTTTGCTTATAGAAGATCTCCTGAGTCTGCCAGTTTCATATTCTAAAGTCCGTTCTTCAGTGTGGATCATTTTGATTTGCGTGGGATCAATCTTTATCTTGTCTTTAAATTGTTGGTAAGCAGCATTACAAAAACCATCAGTCAATGGTAATTTTGGCAATGAAGTGGTTTTAATGGTGACAATTTCTTTCCCTTGCGTAGGAAGCACTGGATCACTTTCAGAATTAAGGTTCCACTCAAGATTTGCGGTATTAAAAATATTTGTACCAAAAACCTTTTTTGCCATTGGCAGATCTGTATCATATACATGACCGAAATACATTGCAAAAAATTCATTTGCTTGCACGGCCACTTTTACTTTATCGACGTTATTGAACAGCTCGTCATGCAAAGAAATTGCTTGTTTCAGCTCTTCATTTCCTGAAATATGCTTTTCCATTTCAGCTTTAGTATCTCTCCATTTTGATAAAATAAGATCGCTGTTCAACACTTTGAGTACTCTACCATTGGGTTCAATTTGCAGATGTAACTCATTATACATTCGGCCAAAGACCTGACTTACTTGAGCCACCTCATTGACCATTGGATTATTTGCCTTTACAACTTTACTTTCCAAAACTAATAACCTCACTTCCACACAATCTTCCTTTATATTTAGTACTTGAAAATCATACCTTATTTCAACTGTTGATAGGATCGTAGATTCTATTGCATTTACTTCTGCATCAATGGAAAGCGTATATTGATCTCTAAAGGCCTGTCGTATTTTAATTCTTTTATCGTTTATCATACCATTAATTTATAAATACATCTCCACCTGTAATTTTCACTTCACTTGTCACGATCATTCCTGGGCTTCCTTTCGCTTTTCCCACATTGGTTATATATGTTCCTTCAACATTGACCGTTTTAGCCTGAACAGTGATACTTGAACCATCAATTGTAATGGAACTACCTCCGACTTTTAAAATAACTTTAGAGGCACCAGTCAGATCGATTACACCATCATCACCCATAGTTAGAACACTTTTACCTTTTCCAACATTGGTGGAGTGCTGACTGCCCGCAACTACATTATGTTTACTATTCGCAACAGTGGCAGCATTTCCAGCACCATCAAATTTCATATTGGCACCGCCCTGATCGGTAAGAAAAACAGAACCTTCACCATCGTTTAGCTCAAGCTTGTTTCCACTTCTACTACTTAAACTTTTGATATTATTTCCTTCGCCGCCCCCAGCGCCGATCGCACCATGGTACATTCCCCCCATAACAAAAGGTCTGTCCGGATGAAGATGTACAAAGTTCACTATGACCTGGTCACCAACTTCTGGAATAGACATAAATCCTCTGTTTTTTCCAACTTTATCACTACTACCAGCATCAGGTGTCATTACCCGAATAAATTCTGTGGTATCCTGTCCCCTTTGCCAATCTAATTGTACTTGTACCCTGCCCTGATTAAGCGGGTCGGTATTTGAGATTACTTTTCCAAACTGCGGTTCGGCTATTGGGACGGTAAATTCCGGCCTGGGAATGTATCCTGTATCAGATGCAATTGCCTGAAAAGTGCCGTCATAATACCCCCTTGCATCGACCTCATGCGTCACCTCGATCAACATCAATTTGGTAAAATACGAGGTTTCATTGCTATCAGGCTTTCGCATTTCTACATCTGCAATACAGCCGGGGTAAAGAAATGGAACAGTTGTATTTCCAGAGGTAACAAAAACTTCGGATGCTTTGCTACCCGCTGTCCCTTTTTGCGAAGCATCAATATCCATAAAAGAAGAGGCTCTTATCGGAGCAACCCGTAAAGACGGTGTCTGAAATGTTCTTTCAGAAATCTCATAGGCACGTTTTGCTATATCAGAAGTGTGGTTGATTTTTGAATCACCCCCTGTAAATCTCTCATTTTTGCTACTATTATAACCATAAAATGAAGGATTAACATGTTGAGCCTTCATCTTAACCTTAATATCGGTCAGATTACTACCATAGGTTAACTTTACAGGCTTCTCCTGTGGTGGTAGTTGACCAAAGTGCAATACCTCACCATCATAGAAAAATTGTTCCCCATAAGCCTCGGCAATTCTCGCCAAATAATTGTAATGTGTTTCTTCATATTGAGAGCTGTAAGGTACATTACCCTGCTTTGCATCCACCCTAAAATCAAATTTCCCATGTCCCAAGCCTTGCTTAATTACTTCCGTAGCTATGCTATTCAAACTCATCGGTTGGGCTCCTCCAAAACTTTGAATATGGGGTGCTGCATCCAACAATATTGTTGGACTGGAACCGGAAATGACGAGATTTCCAAGACTTCCCTGATCTTGGCTGAAGCCTACTTCGGTAATAACTCCTACAAAATTTCTTTCTGGGCTATTATCAACATCTTTATATTTAAAGACAATGGTTATTCTTTTTCCAAGGAAATTTTGGGCCTCTTGCAGATTGTGGTTTTCCGCTGATCCTAAAGTATCATGGGCTAATGTAAGTTCAAACTCATGATGTTTTATGGCGCTTTGGCTAAGTTTAAAATGCTTGAAATATTTAACTACTTTACCATCGACAACAATATCGAGTTTAACTATCCTGTTGATCCCTGCAATCGCATTTTCTGGAATCCCCGCTGCATTAAATATTTTGGAAGTCGGTTGTTTTGCCCATACTTTTTCTTTAATAATGGTAGGGTCATTCGGTAACAATGGCTGATTCAAAAACTGTTTGCCAGTATCCGCTATATTTTTTGCCTGTGCTAAATATTCTTTTTGTGGACCTGGGATGTGAGGGACACTATCTAAGGTAACATCCTTTAAAGTATCCGACACTTTTTTCTTGGATGAATCTATTCCTTTGTCGGAAAGATTATCTTCTTGTTGAAACATGATAACATAATTTTTTTCGGTTGTGTTATTTACATTTAATTATCACCTAGTGGTGAAGTTGTTTTGCTCAGAGATATTGACTGTAAAATGTATAGAACTTGAGAGAAGGCTATCGTAATACTGGTCTGAGATAGGTACAAGCAGAATTTCAATTGGAGTGAAATTCCTCCTTAGCATTAAGATACGCTAACTATTTCGGGGTTGTTTTTCATTTTTTTTCATAAGCTCTTTAGTGATTTTGGTTTTGCAATATAGTACCTTAGAAATTCACGACAAAATGAATTAGGTATTATTTTAAAAATTGTAGTAATACTACTATTCAGCATTTTACTTAGTTATTTCGCAAAAAAAGTGAGTATCGAGCACCTGCAAGACAATATGCTGTAATTAGAAAATATAATAGCATCGCTACATAATGTTCACGTTACTGTGTTAAGACAGAGCTGAAAAAAAATGGTTTTGAAACTTCTATCCAATTTTTTAAATAACTGGCCCAATGGCGAGATTCTCCTCGATACTGATATCTTTAGCACGTCTCTTGATAAAATCTGCCGGACCGATTCCATTGATTTCACGAAAAAGTTTCGAAAAATTGTTCCTTGATGACATGCCACATTCTTCTGCAAGGGTTACGATCTTGTATTTGCGGTATTCGGGGTCATTGTATAGCTTGTCGGTTATGTACCTAATTCGCAGTTCTATCAGATACTTCGTAAAATTCATCCCTTTGTACTCATTTACGATCTGAGATAGATAGTAGTGATTCGTATCAAATTTATCAGCCAGCTTATGCTGAGTAAGACCGTTTTCTCTAAACCCTCCCTTATTCTCAAAATCCTTCAATTTATTCAGGATTTCTTCTACAATTTTAGGATCAATTTCAAGTTTGCTCCCATCCTCTTTTTCTTGTGTCTTGTCCCCTACATGAACTTCTCTGGCTTTTATCTTTTCTTCTAAAATGTAATATTTCCGACGGACTCTTTGCGCCCTTCTTTTATAAAATAACATGGTAGCAGCGAAGCTGACAGCGACAGTACCTAGGCCCCATTTGGCTAAATTATCCTTGGCGGATTTCATTTCGAGCCGCTTCTTATCCTCTTTTAGCAAACGTGTGTCATATTCCTTACTCATCCTACGTAATAAATAGTTAAAATCCCTGAATAGAACCCTATCTATCTTTAAAAGCTGATTTGTATAATATAATTGTTGCTCAACATCATTATTAGCTTTGTAGTGGTCAATTAAAAGCTCATAGGTATCCCGTACTTCGGGAACAATAAAGGCATGCTTCTGAAATATAGAATCGACCTTTTCAAAATTTCGCAACGCATGGGATATATCACCAAGACCAAGATAGGATTTTCCTAAATAAGAATAGTTTACCGCTAACCATGCAAAATCATTAATTTTTGAAAGAGCTACAGTGGAAGCGGAAAGGGATGCAACAGCGGTGGTATATTTTTTTTTACGAAACTCGGAAATACCTTTTTCTTTCAAAAAATATCCGAATTCCTGCCGATGTTCTTTGTTTGCACCAATTTCAGTAAGTCCAACGCTAACAAGTGAATCTGCAAGTGAATATTTGCCCATGTTTCGATAGCAAATTGCCATCTGGTGGAGACTATTATAATAGCCCCTTCGAGAATCATATAGTATGTTCGGATGTTGCTGTTTACTTAGTTCTAACGCAAAATAATTCTGTGTCTTCATAAAAATCGGCAATGCTTCATCGTAGTAACCAATATAGCTTTTAACAACACCGATCAGATAATTTAACCTGTTTTTATAATAAGGATCTGTTCCTTTATCCGCATACTGAACCGCAATGAGAAACTCCTTCAATGCCAATTGGTACTTTTTAAAGTGGAAATAATAGACAACACCTTTTTCAAGATAGGCAGAACTTACTAATGAATCTTTACGTGATAATTTGGCGGCAATTATTGTACTATCTGCAAACTTGAGTTTTATGTTACGATCGGAAGAGAATTCGACGCCGTCTGCATATCCCTGATATAATTTTCCATAATCCTTATCCTTTTTTGCCTCAGCTATGTACTGACGAATAAACGGTAGTGCCCTGACATCGTTCTCTGAAAACACTTCGTAATTTCTCCGGATAAAGTAATATTTACTGTACTCTTCTTTTTGGGCACAGACCAATTCACCGTAGAATAAACATAAAACAATAATGATATGAAAAGAGGAGAATTTCATAGGTCAAGTTTATATAAAATTAGGAAAATTCGCCAAATCATGAATTATCAAAAACGAAAATCTCCAACCTACCACAAAAACCATTTAAAGCACTGATTTAAAACACATTAACCATGCTCAAATTGAACAATTTGAGCATTCAAATTGTTCAACGGGCGCACCAAACAGTTTTTCCGTGCTCCAATGCCCTCTACCTTCGCTCATGAATTCGAAATAACCGGCCGGGATAATTCTTAAAATTTTTAAAGAAAATGAAGACCATTATCTCAACAATATTAATCATCACAGGAAGTGTTCTTTTACACTCCTGTAGAGAATCCGAAATAGAGGAACCGTTAGAACTGGAAAAACTGAAAATTGTCAACTCAAAAACAGAAATGTCAAAAAATAACGATACAATTCAGGCGGGAGTTGTCTACGATTCTGAAACTGATGAATCCATAAAAGATCCGCCGATCAGACATGGTGGCCAATGGAAAACCTCGAAATAATTCTCTTAGACTGTATGTAAACCTTTCACCTTAAATCAAAAGAACTAATGCCATGCGAACTAAAAACTTGATAGCTGAAATAATTATCTCCTTACTTCTACTTATGTGGGCGTATACCTTCGCCAGTAAAGTGTTTGACTTCGACACATTTAACAGACAGATCAAAGGTGCTTACCTATTGTCTGCAGGGGGATCTGCTCTACCTTATATTTTACAGGCTGTACACCTCGGGATTGTTATACTATTATTAAACAAGAACTGGAGAAGATTGGGACTGCTTACATCTCTAACAATTATGATCATCTATACAGCTTACCTCATTTACATTTTAAAATTTGCACCGAGCATTCCATGCTCCTGTATTGCAGTTTTCAGAGGTATGAACTGGAGCGACCAACTGTATTTTAATTTCACTGCACTGGCAATCAACATTATTGGTCTGATCACTTTTTTTTCGCTAAAGCGAGCCCCACACAATAGTGTTCAGACCACTTATAACTAAACTAATAACCAAACAGGGGAAGCCGAAAACCTGAAACCAAGAGTAGGCAAAAAACTAAAGTTTAGCTTTTTGATTTATAAAAGCACCAAACATCATGAAATCACTAAGAATTACATTAGGAATTGCAGCTATTGCAATTGGAAGTTTCGCAGCTTTTTCATTTGCTCCGGCAAGTGAAGTTAAAGTAGATGATACTGGAATTTTTTACAGAAATCCTACAGACGGATCAATGGGAGATGAATATGATCCTGCAAACCATCCCTGCCAAGGTCCATCTCAAGACGTTTGTGCACAGGAGTATAACTTGGATACAGAACTGCCAACTGGTAATGTTATCTACAGAGGGGTTAAACAATAATTAGCCTAAATAAAGTAAGAGAGTATGATTTTCAAACTCTCTTACTTATTTCAATTATAAACAATTTTGTACATATTTCTTGAAACCCTCGGGATCATCATAAGGATGTGGGGGTCTTCCAACTATTCTCCCCTCTTTATCCAAAACTATTAATGTTGGGTATGAGGTAACCTTTGCAAATTTTATTACCGGATGATCATATCTTTGACCTCCAGTATAAAGTTGTAAAGCGCTAGGAACAGAGAAAATTCCTATCCCAGTTTTCCATCGAGATATCGTTTGGTCAACATTTATGGATACAAATTGGATTTTATCGTTTTTTACTTTACCTTCTATTTTCGAAAGAGCAGAGACTAGCGTTCTACATGCGCCACAACCAGTAAACCAAAAGTCCAAAATGACGACTTTTCCTCTTAAGTCTCGTAAGCTGTGATTTAAACCATTGGTATCAGTTAAATTAAAATTATAAAAAGGTTTTCCGGGTCTTAATATCTCTTTAAGACTATTAAATTCATCAGTAACGTACTGGAAATATGGGTTATTTCTTTGCACATTTCCCACATAAAATTTAAATACATCTATGGAAATCTGATCATACCAATTCTTACGAAAAATACTTATTGCATTATTTGATAGTAAATAATCTCGGACATAAGAAATATCAGCAAACTCTTTTTGAACTAAGGAAGCATATTCCAATGGATAGTTGTATCGAAAAAGATCATATCTTTCTCCTAGCTGTCCCATATTTGACAAGTAAATATAGGCCGGAAGGACGTGAAAACCGCCAAAAAGATCTATTGTTAAGCTATCAAGAAGAGGATCAATTCGCTTCTTGTGCTTAATGTACTTATTAAATAATGCTTTCACAGAATCATCATATTGCTGTACTGACTGTAAAATATTCGCATCCAAAGTTTGATCAACTAATTGGGCTTTCGCTAAACGGAAATCTCTGGTATTCTTTTTAGGATGATTGTTAAACATTGAATCAATAATATCGAGCCATCTATCCATTTGCTCATATCTTTCAGTAATATTCTGTTTATGATAAGGCTTTTTAAAGATATAATTCGAATTCATCTTTTTTAGTACCTCTTTAGCTATTAGAAGCCGCTCAGCACCTCTGCCGGTAATTTCCATATTTACCAACCCTTCTTTGTTATCTCGAACTGTAAGGTTTAAACTATCACCCGGATTGATGATAATGTTAAAGGTTCCTGGCACAAATAAAAGGCCATTTCTAGTACTTGTGTAAATACATAGCTTAATGCTGTTTTTCAGGGAAAATTCAAAATGAAACTTTCCATCAGAACTTTGCGATGAAAATTCTCTTGCAGCATATTCATTTTCAGAGAATATAGCATCATAGATCGGGAGTGACAACTGGATTACCGAATCTTTAAAATTCTCGTATTTTATATTGAGGATAGTTTTTTTTTGTGCATTAGAAAACTGTGCCGTAAGCATATACAGCAGAGTAAAGAATAATAATTTTTTCATGACTTCTGATTTTAATAGAGTTGATTAATTCTGGTCTATTCCATTATAATTGATAATATATTGTGGAATTGGAAGTGTGTAACGCCTATCATTAGGTGGTAGCGTATAAATTTTATCACCAATTTTTCGCGTTAGGGTTTTTGCATAACGAGGATCTTTATTCAGCCTTTTTAAATCCTGAAATCGGAGTCCTCTTTTTAAAAGTTCCTTTCTTCTTTCTTTTAAAACTATATCAAGAACTTCTAGATCTGAACTGGCAGTTACAGGTATAAATGTTCCAGTTTTATATCTTTTTTCTAGCAATGTATTAACCAAGGCTAATGCATCTGCTCTATTACCTAGCCGTACTGCACATTCGGCTGCAATGAGTAGTACCTCATCAGTTGCTGTACCACTTAGGTTATTACCTATAGGAGCACCGCGCCAATAATTTTTACCGTCTTGTTTTTTAAAATATAAAATCTTTCTTAAATCATTTTCACCATAAAGTTCATACAATTCATCCGGAATTGATGAGTTAGTATTTCCTGATGGCCCATAACTGACTGTCATTTCGATCATAATATGTACTTCTTTACTCTTAGCTTGCAAAGGATAAGCATCACTAGAATTGAAATTATTGTAATCATCAAGTACAGAATATAATTTTTGTGATTTTTGAGATGCTTCGAACGCTTGTTGGTAATCATTCATAAATAGGTAAGCCCTTGCCAACAATGCATATGCTCCAGCATTGGTGATATGTGTTGCTGAGATTGCATCTTGGGGTAGTAGGATAGCTGCTAGATTAAGATCTTCGGTAATCCGTTGATAGGTTTCTTTAAGTGTACTCCTAAAAATCGGTTCATTGATGTCTTCATCCAATTGAAGGGGAATTCCTAGATCACTATCTGCAGTCTGCGCATCATAATATTTACAAAAAGTCATGGCGAGATTTAAAAAAGCTTTCGATCTATAGTATAAAGCAGTACCTTTTACACGGTCATATAGTTCACTATTACTTGCTGTTTTCGAAATTTTTTCAATTGCTTTTAATGCTACATTACAGGTTTGCACTTGTGCATATGGTAACTCCCATTCTTCATAGTTGGTTCCTATTCCCAATTTTGGAAAAACATCCACAGACCAAGTCAATAATTTTCGCTCAAAATCATTCCACAAGGAGTTATATTGTTCGGTGGTTACCTCATAATCATCACAAGAAGCTTCCATTGAACCACGTCCATCATAATTAAATTGGCTAGAATTCATCAATAAACTGAGATCATTAAGTGTTGTAGGAACAACAAGTTTTATATCCTGTTTTTCCTCCAACCAATCTTTAGAGCAAGAAGGTACAAGAAACAATATAATAACGAGTGGTATGAATATTTTTATTCTCTTTTTCATAGCAGTCTGATTAAAGGGTACAGTTAAGTCCCAGTGTAAAAGTCCTTAAAGGCTTAGATGTTGGAAAATCAGGATTTAAATTTTCCTTGTTAGCCTTCCAGATCATAGCAACATTATTTACATATCCGAAAAGACGTAAATTCTTAAGGTGAAGTTTTTGCGTTAAATTCGGATTAAGATTGTAAGCAAGACTTATATCTTGAAGTCTAATATGATCACCTTTGCTTACCAGTACTTCCGAATTAATATAATATTGGTCCGCAACATTTACACCGGGATAGACCATTGCGGGAACATTCGTTGTTAGTTCATCCCCTGGTTTTTGCCACCTTTTATAATAATCTCCATGCGAACCATAATTATTATAAAGTGCAGTATACATAATAGAATTTCTTTTAAAATAGTAACCAAAACGATAGGTAATATTAAAGGAAAGATCAAACCCTTTATAGCTAACCGTGTTTCGTAATGCACCAAAATAAGGCGCAAGGGCATTTCCATGATAAATTAGCCTATTTTCAGGATCATCCGCTAGTTGCTGAGTAATCTGTGCATATTGTACGGATGGTTGCCCATCCAAATAACCTCTGGCCTGTCCCGTTTCAGGATCTAACCCCGCCCAAGGATAACTGTAAATTCCAAATAATGATCTTCCCACAACCGGATTGTACAAAGACGCATTTCTAATAATACTATTATCGGTAACAAAATTGGATAGGCTTGTTGGTCGCTTGTAGGCTGTAATGATATCTCTTGCATAAGAAAAAATCGCGGTTGTTTTCCAGATGAAAGATTGTGATTGAATATTTAAAGAATTCAGCTCAACATCAACCCCTTTCCCACTCATATTTGCTACATTTCCACGAAATGAAGCAAACCCTGTAGTTGGATCTATATCTCCATTTCCAATAAGGTCCTTGCCTTTACGGTTATAATATTCGATGCTCCCTGAAAGTCTGTTATTCTTTAAAGCGAAATCTGCACCGATATTAAACATCCGATTACGTTCCCAGCGCAGTTCATTATTTGGTGGTGTCACTAGATCAGCATTGGGTAAGTTATTATAATAATTTTTAGAAATCCGGGCAGTGGTATAAGCCGTTGTTGTCCTGTCAATATTTCCGCTATATCCGAAAGTTGATCTAAAACTCAATTGCGGTAGCCATTCTAGATGGTAAAAATCTTCTTTGTTAATATTCCATTTTCCTCCTATTGACCACAGTGGAACAGATTTCTGATTCGTTTTTACGCCAAAAAGATTGGATTGATCGATACGGGCACTTGCTGAAAGAACGTATCTAAGGTCATAATTATAAGCTCCGTTTATATAATAAGAGCGAATTCTATCAATTGTGCCTGTATAATTATCATAATTTGGAATTGTAGCAGTTCCACCTTTACCATATTGCGAAAAGCGGTTAATATAGTCCACAAATATGCTTGAACCAACGTTGGGATCAAAACCATATTGCCTTGAGGTAATACTATTCGCTTTTGTTTCTCTAACTTCAAATCCGGCGATAGCATTTATCTGATGCTTATTCCATTTCTGGTCAAAATTTAATTGGAATCGACCATTTAGTGCATTTAACTCAGAGTTGGTATTGTCAAGTCTTCCGCCAATCGGGATATTGCGGGTCATAACACCATTATTAAAGGTAGTAAAACGATTGATCTGGTCACGCATCAAATAGCTATCCTGATCATAATAATTCCTTCTCCTACCTTGTTGATTTTCATATTGGAAACGCACTTCTGCAGATAAAAATGGAAATAAATTATACTTTATGGCTGTATTTAAACGCATTTCAGATTGTTTGAACCTATTATTTTGGTAATTCAGCTCTTCAAGTGGAATAAAATCCCAGCTCAGTAAACCTGCAGCTAATGCTTTATCTTTCAGTACAGTACTAACATCCTTAATAACAATTGCTGGTTCACTATTATCATTTACCAATCTTGCATATGGATACATCAATTCTGTCCCCATATTATTAAGCATCGAAACAACATTCGACTTAGATTGATTATTTTGATTGTAGGAAATACCAGCAGATATCTCCAAACGGTCAATCGGTCTAAAAATTTGGTTACTGTTAATACTTATCCTATTGAAACCTTCACCTTTTTCAGAATCTCTATTTTTATCAAAACCCGAAGAAAAATAATAACTGTATTTTTTTGTTCCACCACTGAGGTTTAAGGCATATTGTTGCTTAATCGCATTTTGATATAAATATTTAGACATATCATCACGAAGTTCATACTTTCTTAAACCATCAATTTGAGCGGTTGCTTCCTCTGATGTAATGAGACCATTTTTTTGATTGTTCAGAATTTGGACAACAGGTGAATAAGGTCTGTTTGCAGTCGTATTACTGATAATCGTATTATAATATCCTTTATCAAATAACATTTTTTCAATATCAATGAAATCAGTTGATGCTATCTTTGGCAAATAATAAAGGTCAGGCTTCTGCCCTATCGTGACATTAGAGGTAAAACCGATATTCATCGGCTGGTCTGCTCGTCCTTTTTTAGTTTTTATGACGATCACACCATTACCAGCCCTAACTCCCCAAATAGAAGCTGCCGCAGCATCTTTCAAAATATCAATATCCTCAATATCGTTCGGATTAATGTTGTTGATGTCGCCTTCATAAGGAAAGTTGTCAACCACAATTAACGGTTGGTCATTTCCAAAGATCGTAGCCTGTCCCCGGATGGTTAGCTTTGGACTACCCGATCGCTCATCAAATAGAATTGATGGTGCGATACCTTTCAGTCTGCTGATAACATCAGTAGAAACCTGACGGTTAAAAGTCGCATTGTCAACTTTTGAAAAAGAACCCGTAGCCCTTTCTTTAGGAATGCTCTGATAACCACTTGCAACGACATTCACCTCTTGAATTCGATTGTCATTTGTAGTCAGTACAATCCTGTCAGCATTTCTCGCAGCTACTTCGATCTGCCCATATCCCATATAGGAAACCTGTAATTCAGAATCAGAAAATTCATCTGGAACCTCAAAAAGTCCTGTATTGTCAGAAGTCGTTATAAAGTTCGTTCCTTTAACTTGGATCGTTGCACCTGCCAATGGATTCCCCTTTTCATCGACCACCCTTCCCTTTATCGTTTCCTTTTTTTTTGAACTGGGAGTAACTTGTGGACTCGCAGTCTTTCTTTCACTTAAAATGATGATGCCGTCAGCGACCTTATAAGAGATAGGCTGATTGGCGAAAAGAGCATGTAAGATCTCCTCTATTGAGGCTTTTTTTAAATTGACCGTAATTGGTCCGACCTTGCGAAGAAGTTCCTCACTATAGACAAAATCATACTTCGTCGATTTCCGAATTTCGGAGATTGCAGTAGAGAGTGGGGCTTTCTGCAAAGTAAGGCTGATCTGTTGTGCCTCTATCGTAGTACTGCTGGCAAGGAGCATAAAGAACAAAGTGCTCTTTATGCCACCACGCAGAAGTTTTCTCCTGTTGGAAATCATATCCATCCTTGGAGGGATAATTTCCTTGTTGGAAAAATCATGTTTTTTCATAGATTTGTGTAGGGTTAAAAATTTAGTTTTCGTTGCTGGAAACCTTTAATGTATGACCCGATCGCCGGAGTGCGCTAACACTCCGGCATTTATTCAGGCCAACATATGAAACTGTACTTATTTATTTTCTATCTCAATCCTCCTTCCTGTGGCTTTAAATTTTAAATCTGTGATCTCTCCAAGCGCATATAAGACGCTTTTCAATTTTTTATCCCGGCTTATAGTTCCATGAACCTTTGTTTCAGGGACATTCTTATAATCTACATCTATATCATACCAGCGTTCAAGCTGTCTTAAAACCTCTGATAGCTGAGCGCCCTTAAATTGAAATTCATTTGCAGTCCACGCAATAAAAGGCTCTGTGTCAACTTTTTTAACATCAATAACACCCAGTACTAATCTGCCCTGCTCGCCGGGTTTTAATTTTATAGAGGTCTTACTATGGGTATTGCTAAGTTCAACACTCCCGCTGACTAAAGTGGTTAGGATAGTAGGTTCATTCCCGTAAGCATTAATATTAAACTTCGTACCCAGTACTTTTACGCGTTGATCGCCTGAAACAACAATAAATGGTTTGGTAGCATTGTGTGCAACTTCAAAATAACCCTCTCCCTGCAGTTTAACAAGCCGCTCAGGACCATTGAATTGAGTAGGATAAAATAATTTTGATTCAGCATTTAACCAGACATGGGTTCCATCGGGCAGTATGGTTTTGTACTGCCCCTTACGTGGAGTGGAAAGTGTAGCATATTGCATCATGGACGTTGAAACCTTTTTTCCATCTACATAGGTAATACCATTGGCATCCGTCATTACAGTTTTACCTTCCAGAGTTAGAACTTTGCCATTACCGAAAGTCAAGGTTGCCTGCTCCTTCCCAGGATCGATGTCGGCCGCCGTAGTCTTCTGCGCTTCATCAAAAACAGTTCTGGACTGATAATATCTGTAAAGAAGTATGGTAATCGAAAAAAACACTAGTACCGCAGCAGCAGAGGTCCACATAATAACGCGCTTATAATGCGATTGACGTTTCTTCAACAAGCTATGTAATTTCTGAAGTTCTTCTAAACTTGTGGAATCCGCAGCATCAAAATGCAAGAGCTCATTCGCCACATGCTCCCTGTCCTTCAGCTGCTCAAAAAAAGCCCTATTGGAACTGCTCTTATTGAGCCAGATCTCCACAGTTTTTTCTTCCAGGACAGTAAGCTCCTCACCTCTTACAAACTTTGTCAAAAGGGGGACAATCTTTAATTCTTCGTGGATGCTGTGCTCTTCCATTGGGTTCATTTTACATAGAAACCGGAAAAGAATAGGGCTTGTCTCAAAAAAAATAAAAAAATTAAGAATAAATCAGTAAAACTGCGATTCCAGCTCCTGAGAGGGATTTTCTTAAGAGAGAAATTGCTCTTGATTTTTGCGTATTGATCGTGCTAACTGGGATACCAAGCTCCTCGGAAATCTCTCTCGGAGTATCACCATTGACAATCTTTTGCATAATGAGCTTGTATTGTTCTGGTAAAAGCTCGATAGCATGGTAAAGTTCCTGATATACCTCAGTTTGCAGAATAATGTCAAGAACATTATTATCAAACTCATCAACGTTCATGCTATAAAGATCAAAACGCTGTTGGTTGACTTTCTCTTTCTCTATGACCTTCAAACAACTATTTCTAACAGATATATAGAGAAATGCTTTGATATTCGAAAGTGTTTCAAAATTTTCCCTGCGATCATGCAACTTTAGAAATATATCCAGTACAATATCCTTAGAAATCTCCATCCCGATATTCAAAAGAAGCTTATCCGCAAAAAATACCAAGGAAGAGTGAAACATCGTGAAAATCTGGTCAAAAGCCAGTTTATCACCGCTTTGAAACTTGACAAGCAGTGCCCTTTCGTCGATCACATTGCGGGATGTCATAGGGCCAATTGGTAAAAGATATGTAAAGTTAGATATTAATAGTTTTAAAAAGAAATTTTAAGCGAAACCCAAGTTCTTTCTTTTTTATAATTCAATTTTTTGCCTTTTGTCAAAAGTTATTGGGATTTATAGATTTAATTTAGTGCTAAAGATCTGTTTAAACGAAGAAACATAAACTGCACTAACCATAAACCTCATAAAATGCTAAAACAAATTTTCAAAAACTTAGTTTATGCAGTATTTGCAATTATACTGCTACAGTCTTGCGAAAGGGATATTCAAACCTATCCGCAAACCGATGAAACCTCGTTGACCAAAAAATGGTATGACGATAATGGGAAACCTTTTCCCTTGGATTGGTCAAAAGCACAGTTATTAAAAGGGAATAATGAGAATTCAACACTTGTCGTACCCTTGGAAAATGGAACAAACCTTGGACCGGATAACTCCTTACAGCAAAATCTTATATTCACTATTGTCAATAATAAGGTAGTCAAAGCTAATAAAGTGAAGCTCTTCTCCGATACACGAACGATGGCTCAATTCTCCGGAGAAGCGATCTCTAATTTCGTGAAAAATCAAGGATACAGAAGTAAGGAACTGGGAAAGGTGTATTTTATGGTCTATGATCTTAATGATACATTGCTTTACAGCCAACTACTAGATGCCGATGGTCTGAAACAGGTAAACCTTCAGCTGAAAAATAAAGATAATGACACCAAGGTTAAAGCTGGGAACGGCAAGCCTGCTACTGGTAAAAATGTCCCTGTTGTGTGTAGCGATTGGTATCTAGTAGAGTACTTTGATGACGGAAGCACATATTGGATGTATCTATACACAACCTGTAGCGGTAGCTCTTCTGGCGGCGGCGGAGGTGGCGGCGGAAGTGGTGGAGCAGCCTCCTATTTCGTTGAATCTCCAACAGAACCGATCAACCTCCAGCAGCTCATTGACTGCTTTAACACTATTCCTTCCACTGCTCAGACTACATACAAAATAACCCTTCATACGGCACTTGCTGAACCAGGAAAACCCTATCAGGTATACAATGCTACAGATAAAACTCCGGGGCATGCTTATATTACTATGCAGAAAACCAACGGAGCAGCAACCCGTTCGCTGACTTTTGGATTTTATCCGACTGCGGATTCCTGGATGAGTGTACTAAAAAATGCAGAAGACTCATCAATTGGAAAGGAAGACGACGAAAAACGTAGAAGCGATGCCAGCTATACGCTAAATGTAACTTCAACGGCCTTTAATAATGCACGTAATGTTGCATTATCTGGAAGTCTTCAAAAATATGATCTTAACAATTTTAACTGTACAAATTATGCCATACAGGTTTTTGAGGCTGCAATGGGCGGCGGAACCGGATTGCAAGTACCCAATAGCTCGGTTGGATATAAAACCCCCTCAAGTTTATATCTCAGGTTAAGTGATATGAAAACCGCTGGAACCGCTGGTATCTCAACTACTACAACTTTGGCTCCTACCAGTACACCACCTTGTAACTAAACAAAAAAGATATGAAGAAGAAAACAATAATGATGATGAGTAAAACAATTATTTTAGTGCTTACTGCCATGATCGTAATTCCCAATCTACCTTTTATAGGTAAGGATATTTCTCATCGGTTAGATGAGGGATATTTCAGATATTCCAATGTAGATGGTTCATATAAGATAACTCAGGATTTTCATTTTAAAAGCCCCGGTTTTGAGACCTTTGGTTTTGAACAGTGGATAAAAAAGACATCTCCCCCCGAAGAAAACAGGAAACTATACAGGTTGTACAAAATGAACCCATTGTGTTTTTGGCGCTGGAGCAATTATCTTAGGCATGGTGTGCATTTTGACTATATGGACCCCGTTATCATCCAAAAGAATATGTTGAAGAAAAAGTTAGATACTACGAAAGTAATGTAGTATTAGGTCGGATTAATCCTCCAGCAAGCACAAATGTTCAATAATGGATATGAAAAGAAAATTTATTATAGGAATTGTACTATCTGTTCTGGTGATACCCAATACACCGATTATAGGTACGGAGATATTGAAGGCCATTGATGGTGACCATTTTCGATATTCTAATGCAAACGCCGCTTTTACCGGCATTGAGTACATGGATGTTTTTTCCCCTTGGATGAGCAAGTGGGTAACATATGGATTTATCGAGGCTACGCGACCCCAAATGGCCAATATGGAAATTTTTAGGTTGTATAGAATTAACCCATTTTGTTTCTGGCGTTGGCGCTATTATTTAACCGTTAGCAGAAATTTCGCGTATCGGGACTGGGAAACTATAAAGCCAAACAGAGTTCCCTTCAAACCATCAAATAAATGGCAGGATTTCTGATTTTTCCTAAAAGAATAAATGGAAGGAGCATAGTATTTTTCTATAATAAGCAATCTGTACACTTCGAAAAACTCTCATTTGATGGGAGTTTTTCTGATAAAATCGGTCAAAATATTATCATACAAATAAGTGCAACGGTCTTTCATGCCTCAAATAATGCTGATAGTCTGCAACTAAACAAAAAGATATGAAGAAGAAAAATATGAAGAAAGCGATTATAATAGTCCTTGGCACTATTCTACTAATTCCAAATCTACCATTTATCGGTAAGGATATCTCCCACCATTTAGATGAAGGATATTATCGATATGCAAATTTAGATGGTTCATATACAATAACCCAAGATTTTCATTTTAAAAGCCCCGGTTTCTCATCCCATCATTTTGAATATTGGATAAAAATGACATCTCCCGCCGAGGAAAACCGGAAACTTTACAGGTTATACAAAATCAATCCATTATGTTTTTGGCGATGGAAAAACTATTTAGTTAATGGTGTGCATTTTGACTATATGGACCCGGATGTCATTGAAAAAAATATGCAGAAAAGAATATGGATGCCAACAAAGTAATGTAAAATAAATGGGGTTATGTGAATAACCCCATTTATGATTTTTACACATATAATGTTTAAAAATAGGGCATTGTAGTGTCGGACTATGCCTTCTTTCGCGGAAGCCCAATCTCATGATCCTGTGGATAAGGTAATCTAAAAGTCATACTGACATCTTCCTTCATGCGATGCTGCGCTTCATACTTTTTCTCTTCATCGTGTGAATATCTCGGATCTGCAATAAATGGCATTTTTGCCATCTTTGTTATCGTAATGGTCGGAAAATGAAAGTCCACTTCAACGATCCCCAAAAGCAAATAACATCCTCCGCCTTGAAAAGGATACTTCTCAAGACAGTCTGGAAAGTGAGCTGTGTCAAAATAGTTTCCCTCCACATCGACCCACGTCCCAAAATACATTGTTCCTCGTTTCGTTGGTACATGTTTCCTTGAGATCAGATAAGCGAGCATCTTCACTTCTTTTTTGTGATGTTGAACCAGGCCGCTCGCCATAACTGTTCCACGATACTTCGTTTGCAGCAGATCAAATGGTGTACAGGATACTGGAAAACTTAAGATTTCAATTTCATCAAAGGCATCCTCAAAAACATTTCTTTTTAGCTCAGGAAATTTATATTCCTTCACCGGTTCCTCAAAAAGTGTCTGAAATCTTTTCTCTGGTTTAAAATCTCCCAATAGAACACGTGCTTTGAGCAACAATTCGTTCTTAGGGACACCGGAAAAACGGAATGCTCCGATAAAGATCAACGTCTGTAAAGTTTCTATCCCAATTGGAATTCTTTTTATAAAATCTTCCAGAGACTTATACTCTCCATTCATCCTCCTTTCCTTTGGAATAAGCTGCGCAAGCTTCGATTCTACTTTTTCAAGTAGCATCAGCCCCAAATAAATTTCATTACCATAGATCGTTGTTTCATATTCACTTTTGTTAACGCAAGGATTTAATATCACCCCACCAGACATTCGTGCCTCATGGACATAAACCTCTGTCCGATAAAATCCGCCCATATTATTTATGGCAGATACCATAAATTCCAACGGATAATATACTTTGAGGTATAAACTCTGATAGCTCTCCACCGCATAGGAAGCCGAGTGAGCTTTACAGAATGAATAACCAGCAAAGGATTCAATCTGCCTATAAATTTCTTTACTCAGTTCCTCGGGATGCCCTTGTTTTCTGCAAGATGCAAAAAAATCGTCCTTAACTTTTTGAAGTGCCGAAAGTGACCTACCTTTTCCGCTCATTGCTCGTCTGAGAATATCTCCATCAGCAGCAGAAACACCGCCATAATGCAGAGCAATCTTGATAACATCTTCTTGGTACACCATGATGCCGTAGGTCTCTCCTAGCTGTTTTTCAAAAACAGGATGAAAATACTCAAACTTGTCAGGGTTGTTATGCCGAAAGATGTATTCCCGCATCATTCCTGATTGGGCAACACCGGGACGTATAATTGATGAGGCTGCAACAAGCACCTTGTAATTATCACATTTTAGCCTTCGTAATAACCCACGCATAGCGGGTGATTCGATATAAAAACATCCAATTGTTCGCCCCTGGCTTAAGAATTCATTGCATTTTTCCTCATCTTTAGAAATCGTAGTATCCTTGATGTTAACTTTGATCCCCCTTTTTTCTTCCAAAAGCCGGACAGTATCATTGATTGTACCAAGTCCTCTTTGCGATAAAATGTCAAACTTCTCAAAACCGATCTCCTCAGCCACGTGCATATCCCACTGAACAATTGGAAATCCTTTCGGCGGCATTTCGAGGGCAGTAAAATTGGTCAATGGTTCCTCAGAAATAATAATCCCGCAGGAATGCATGCTTCTTTGATTAGGAAATTTTTCCAAAAGCTTACCGTACTTCTGTACTTGCTTAACAATATCATCACGAAAGACCTTTTCAGGATACTTACTAAGTTCATCAAGTTCCTCTTTGGGTAAACCAAATGCTTTACCTACCTCCCGAATGATAGAACGGTATTTGAACTCAACATTTGTTCCGCAAAATGCAACATACTCTTTGCCATATCGGTTAAAAATATAATCAAGAATGATATCTCGCTCTTGCCAGCTCCAGTCAATATCAAAGTCAGGTGGACTTTTCCTGTTCAGGTTCAGAAACCTTTCGAAATACAAATCAAGCTCAATTGGACATATATCCGTAATCCCAAGACAGAACGCAACAATAGAATTTGCTCCGCTTCCTCTACCCACGTGCATGAAGCCCATACTGTTGCTATACCGGATTATATCCCATGTTATGAGAAAATAACCGCTAAAATTCAGTTCATTAATAACCTTTAGTTCCTTTTCAATACGCTGTTTAGCTTGTTCGTGGTTTCGGCCATAGCGTCTTTCGAGTCCTGCATAGGTTAACCGTGTCAAGAGTTTAAGATCATCAGCCTTTGACCCGGTATAAAACTTCCGATTTCGTGGTGTACCAAATGTAAATTCAAAATTGCATTGCGAAAGAACAGCATTTGTATTGTGGATAATTTGTGGGTAATTTTTGTATACGTTCAAAATGGCTTGTGGGGATTTAAAATATTCTGTTTGTCCGCAAACTTCACTTTCTGGTAACTTAGATAGTAGCATGTTATTGTTAATCGCTCGCAAGATCCTGTGTAAATTGAATTCTTTCTTGGTGCTGAAAGTTACAGGGTGCAAGATCAACATCTTAGCAATGAATCTTTGGTATTCCTTTCTGATCAGTAGATTCCGCTCTTCCGCCTTTATACCAATGTATTCATTGGCATTTAATTTCAGCGGAATTTTGTTTAGCGGGTAGATCACAAAACAGTCTTTGAAATCCGGTTGATTGGGCAATTCAATGGAATCACAATTACTAGCTGTTAAATACCTATTGACCTCAGCAATTCCGGAAAACTTCTTCGCAATGACAATATACAGCAACTCACTTCCTTTACGTATCTCAACGCCTACAATAGGTTTTATATCTTTTTCTTCGCACTTCTTCTTGAATTCATAAATGCCCGTAACAGTATTGATATCCGTAAGCACAAGCTCCTTTATTCCCAAAGCAGACGCTTGACCTACAAGGTCATCAATTGAAAGTGTGCCATAGCGAAGGCTGTGAAAGGAATGACAGTTCAAAAACATACTTGCGCATCTTAACGTAAAAAATTAAATCCAACCGCACGGCCAACCGCATCTTTGCCGAAACGGTTTTTAATATTGTCCATTGCCTGATATAAGCTTATCAGCTCTGCGTTATCTTCAAATAAATTCATTTGATAACTACCGTGTACCAAATCGGTAAACCGTAGACCAACTAAACGTAGACGCATACGTCTCGTGTAAACCTTATCAAAAAGTTCCAGCGCAACTCTTGCTAAAGTATGGTCAGAAGATGTATAGCTCACCCGACATTGCTTTGATTCCGTATCAAAGTTTGAATATCTGATTTTGATCACTATCGTGGAAGTCAGCCATTTCTCCTGACGCAGCTGATGCGCCAGTTGCTCTGCCATGCCTGAAATAAGACTTTTCACCTCAGCAACATTCATTGTATCACTGTTAAAAGTCCTTTCCTTAGAAATTGACTTTCTTTCAGAATAAGGAACAACGGGAGTTTCATCTATTCCGTTTGCCTTTTTCCAAAGATCAACACCATTTTTTCCGATCATCTGTTGTAAAACTTCCATAGGCATTTCCGATAGGGTACCTATCGTTCGTATGCCCACTCTGGAAAACAACTGGAATGTTGCATTACCTACCATCGGCATTTTTTTAATCGATAACGGATTTAAAAAGGAATGCACACCGATAGACGGAATTTCACGATGCCCATGTGGTTTTGATTCGCCAGTACCAATTTTGCTTACTGTTTTATTGATTGACAATGCATAACTTATTGGTAAACCTGTTTCCTTTTCAATCTTAGCACCTAATTCTTTAGTCCATTTATAAGCGCCGAAGAATTTGTCCATACCGGTTAGATCCAGATAAAACTCATCAATTGAGGCTTTTTCCATTACCGGTGCACTCTCTTCTATGACCTCAGTAACCGTGTGTGACATTTTAGAGTATAGCTCCATATCGCCTTTGATAACCTTGGCTTGGGGACAAAGCCGAAGCGCCATTTTCATCGGCATCGCAGATCTAACCCCAAATGTCCGTGCTTCATAGCTACAAGACGAAACTACACCCCTGTCTCCTCCTCCAATGATTAGTGGAATCCCGTTTAATCCAGAATTCACCAGCCTTTCGCATGATACGAAAAACGTATCCAAATCTAAATGTACAATCGAGCGCTCCATTTTATTACTAAATTATTTAGCAAAATTGATACATTTTATCACAATTTACATTACATTTGTTGTGATAAATTGTCACAAAATGTCAACACTCTCAATTCTAGCAGATAACATCAGGTATTTGCGACTTAAGCAGGCACCTATTCTCTCACAAGAAAAAATTGCTGAGAAACTGATGATTTCCAGAGATTCATACGCAAAATATGAAACTGCGAAATACACCCCTCCTTTGGATGTATTGTTAGCAATTTCCAGATATTATCATATTAGTACTGATCTATTATTGACCGTTGATCTAAGGAAGTATAAGCTAGAAGAAATGCTCAATCTGCCCGATAATAGGATCTTATTACCAATAAAAACCAACACTAAGGGGGAAAACAAAATAGAGATCGTACCATATAAAGCGTCTATGGGATATCTGGCTGGATACGCTGATCCAGAGTATATAGAAAGCCTCCAAACGATGTCCCTGCCATTTCTGCATAACGGAATATACAGGGCATTTCCCGCAGAAGGGGATTCAATGCCTCCCTATCAGGATGGCACCTACATTATCGGAAAATATGTAGAAAAGATTGCCGATGTTAAAGTTGGTAAAACTTATTTATTAGTAACGCAGTCTGGTTTCATATTTAAACGTATTGAACGGATAAACAATAATTCCCTTACTGTAAAATCGGACAACGCCTTTTATGATAGTTTTGAAATTCCTTTTACCGACCTCTGGGAAGCGTGGCAATATGCAGGTAGCTTTTCCCACAAAGAGCAAGAAATAATGGATTATAGTGATGAAAACGTCAAAACAATGCTCATAAAATTAATGCAGGAAATCAAAGATTTGAAAAATGTTCTTTCTACTTAACCTTACTATCAAAAAAAAACCAAATGACTTATACTTTAGTCATTTGGTTAATCACATCATTTTTCATAAATAAAGAAGTGTCGAATTACCTCACCTACCTCATCCTTCATTGTATTCACACTTCAATTCATTCACTTATATGTCTTAACAACGGACATTGAATTTGTACATATCTTTAACAACATCAAATAAAACCAAGTGCTAGAAATAGTAATTTAGACCGAGTTGAATATTGGTATTCTTTGAAGAATCTCCAAAGTCATTTTTTAAAATTTTTGTTACGCCGGCAATATAACGGACATTTACTCCTAGGTTTTCAGTGAATCTATACCCGAGACCAATTCCTGCTCCAAAATTAAAAGATTTCATAGAATCTTTATTATTGGCCTTGTAGCTACTGCCATTAATATCCCCTTTCGCTTGTGCGTTGATTAAGAGTCCAAACTCAGGGCCAGCTTCCAGATAAAATTCAGGAGTGACATTGTATTGTACCATCACAGGAACATTGATATAACTAAGGGTTTGTTCCATATTCTTTACTGTATAAGTTGCCATTTCGTAATCGTCTTTTGCTTTTGCTCCCTGTTGACTATAAACGACCTCCGGTTGGACACTAAAAGCATCAGATATTGGTATATTAACAAGTGCTCCTGCATAAAATCCGATTTTAGATTTAGAATCGCCTCCAGTAAAACTTGAAAGATTCCCTCCAGCTTTTACACCAAATCTTGGGCCGTCTGTAGATTGTGCTAATGACATAATTCCTATAAGTATGCATAAGCCTAGTAATTGTTTTTTCATAAGATAGGTTTCATAATTTTTAATGGTTTAGATAAGAAAAAAGGATAGCACATTGAAAAATCAATATGCTACCGCTATAAGTAGTTAATTACTGTATTCTATTTCCTCCAAATGTTCTTTAACTATATCATGATATTTTTTACCGTCTGGTTGTTGCATAAATTTCTCAACAACCTCATTCAAGGTTTCAATATCTCCTTTAGCTTTCAAAAATATGGTCAAATATTTAAATGTTTCGACAGTTGTTGATCTAATAAAATCTCCTTTTATCAAACTGTTCATAAGGCCTTCATCTGTTAAGCGCTTATCAATTTCAGGTAAAATAATATTTTGGATATTATCTATTATATCTGAAATAATCTCACTTAAATTACCTCCTGTTTGAACCTTCCACCAAAAATCATGACCATCAGGCATAAAATGTCCAATCCTAGCTTGCCATTGGGATGACCATACATCTGGTACTTTTGAATTATCATAATCAAAATCTACAACTTTTCCTAAAAGATCTGAATATACACCAAAATTAATTGTGAATTTTACTTCATCTTTATTACCATCTTGGCTTTTTTGAAAATTTATAATTCCATAGTTGTTATTTGATTTTAAGTAAAAATTATTTCCTTTTTTATTATATCCTTTTTCTTTAAGAAATGGAGCGATAGATTTTATAATTTCTTTTAATATGTCCATAATATTTATTATTTAGTGGATTTTCTAACAACTTGTACTGGGTATCCATTATCCCTCAACCAATCATCTTTTAATCTTTGTAAAGTATGGTATCTTGATCCTCCAACTTTGGTTTCAATTCCTGCTGGCTTACCATTAGGCATTATAACTTCAATGTCCATAAATCGTTTTCCATATGGCGTCTTCTTAAAAACTTCTGTTGTTACTTCTCTACCTTCTGCTCTTAAAGCAGCTGCAAGTTCATCTCTAAAAGCATTTCCAGCAGCTCTATTAGCTTGAACTAAGGATTTCTTGAACGATTCCTCACCTTTATAGCTAAATTTAGGTGTTTCCTTATAGATTGGCGTCGACGTCGCTCCCTCATTAACAAGCTCGTAACCAACAATTTCATCAGCATATCCCCCATTAACCTCTCCAACTACAAGAGTCCCTGTTGGTGGCTTTGGCGCTGTTACCCCAACTGTGGTAGTTTTCGGAGTATTATTTAATGTCCATGCACTTCTACTTTGGGCAATAGGAGCATCTTTAAGGATAGTTCCCTGTGGAGCGCCAATTTTAGCAGCCTGTGCATTTTTGACCATCTGGCCAATTGTTCCAGATACAGCTCCTACAGCACCCCCTATAGCCGCGCCTGACAAACCACCCATTAAGGTCCCCTCTATTACGTTTTCCCCGAACATTACTGCGGTTGCAAAACCGTTAATAGCTCCGGCTACAGCTCCTCCTGTTGCTCCAGCAATCGCTCCTCCGAGAAGACCGCCATTTATTCCGTAGGCAGTTGCGGCAGCAAGGGATGCAGAACCAACTGCAGCTCCAACACCTCCTGTAAAAGCTCCTACTGCAGCTCCCATTGCGATTTTCCCCCAAGTAGCTCCCCAGTTCCATTGTACAGGATTCCACGAGCCGTTAGCTTTTACTCCAGTCAAATAGCCACCTATAACTGCGCCTACAGCAATCCATACAAACTCTCCGTTCGGATCATTGTAGATCAACGGATTATTCATTGCATACCCATATCTGTTATAGATCTGTGTATTGAATGGATCTTGGATATTTTCATCCGCATTCAGGAATCTTCTGAGAAGTGGGTCATAAAGCCTTCCGTTCATGTGGATAATCCCCACTTCGGTATAGTGCTCATGACCTGTATATCCTCTGTCGATCAACAATCCTCCAGAGGCATTTAGAAGGATATCAATACTGGCTTTTCCTACTGCCAATTTACTGCTTCCAATCCGCAAATGAGTTAAATTACCCCAAGCATCAAAATGCCTTTGTTCAAGCATATTTCCTGCTTCGTCACTGATGGCTAGAATGCTTCCGAGATAATCCTTATGCAAAAATTTAAAAGAACCACTGTTCGTATCAAAGTTCTTCAAAAATACAATATTACTTTCATATGGATTACCCTCAACATAGATGATATGTTTTTCTTTCCCGTTAACACTACTCTTTACAACCTCAAAGCTTCCTTCTTCGCTATATATCTTAGTAAACTCTCCATCCGATTCAGGATCAAAAATTCCTTTATAGGTCGCTCTTTGTCTCATACCAGTTAACCCATACTGAAATGCCACAGAACCTTTTTCACCTGCAATATAAACAGGGTCATTATTCTCATTATAAAGAACAGTTTGAACCAAATCCTGATCATAATTCTGCATCCCGTCATTATTCAGGGTCATCCCAGTGGCCTGATAGATCTTGCTTGCATTTTCATACTTGATAATTCCCACCTGATCATTTTCCAGTATTCTACCTTTTACATCATAAATGTTTCTATTGGTCGAAGGTTTGATTCCTGAAATCGGGTCTGTCCAGTTTACCAGTCGGTTGTTATCATCATAATCAAAATATTCTGTTTCAATTGTCGTTCCCGATTTCCGGCTCTTAAGCTCATTTTTAATCGCATCAAAAGAATACGAGATTTTCAGGATATCTGGCTTAATTGTGGAAGAATGATTAACATTTGTCAAAAATCCATTAGAATCATACGCATTAACTATCTCAGCAGCTCCCAGTTTAGCTTTTACCAACAGCCCTTTAGCGTTGCTTTCTTTCAACTCCCATAAAACTTTCCCTGAAGTCTTTTCCTTAACCTGGTATAACTCCCCATTCCAGACATTGTATACATTTTCAATAGAAACATTTGTTGTTCCCATTGAAGTCTGTATTGCTTTTTCATATGAGCTTATTCTTCCCTTGCTATCATAGACAACGTTTTTGTGCGAAAAATACGCTTCCGGGGTATCCTGAAAAGAGGCAACAGTTCTACCTTGTAGATCATAATTTATAGTGTATGTATACTTTTTCCCATTGGAAGTTCCTGTTTTCTCAGTAAGTCTTCCCTTATTATTATAGGTAAAGCTTATTGCTTTATCCGTTTCACTTCCGGTAGTTGATTTTTCATGCTGACTGACAAGCTGGCCGAGGCTGTTGTACTCATATCTTTTCTCACCCTTTGGACTGATTATTCTGGACAACGCACCCATATAACCCAGGAATTGATATTCGTATGCTCCAGTAGAAGGGTCCTCTACCCGTATTTTATTTCCCCAGTCATCATATAGGGTGGTCACAATATGCTCGGCATATTTAGCCTTTATCTGCTGCCCTGTTGCATTATAAGAAAACTGAACTGTTCCGCCTTTATCAGTAGATGAAAGCACATTTCCTAAAGCATCAAGCGTTTGGGAAGTTGTTCTACCATAATCCAGCGGACTGGTTTCTTTCACTGTTGTGGTCAGCCCAGATATGATGGTCTCTGTTTGTTTTCCTGTAAATGCTGTAGCTTTTACCTTCGCCGGAAACACAGTGTCATCATAAACAAATGTATTCCACTGGCTGGCTCCCTGTCCTTCAAAATAAGGTTCAGATTCTTTGGTCTTCCTACCCAGGATATCGTATTGAACGTCTTTAGAGACATACTGCCCCTGTGCGAAAGCTTTTGAAGATGTTTTATATTCCTGACCCAGCTTGTTAGTAAATACTTTTGCTACATCTCCATCAGGATCATTACGGGTAATAGTTTCATTATATTGATTGTCTTTAACGTACTGGTAGGTTGTAGTTCCTGCTAAGCTTGAAGCCGAGCTCTGGAGCTTACCCCATACATCATAAATATTGGTGAGGGTATTGCCATTCGGATCTGTTTGGGTCAGGATCTGCCCCATACTGTTATAAGTAAACCCTGTTTCCAGTCCAAGATTATCCGTTTTTTTATTGATAAATCTACCTGTTGGGTCATATGCATCTTTCTGAACTTTTATATTTCCATCTAAACCTGAAACTGTCTTCTTATCGGTTATATTTCCAAATCCATCATAATAATATTCTTCAGTTACAGCTTGGGTTGCATTATTCCCAGGAAAAAATTGGCTACTTTTTAAGAAATTATTCTCATAGGTATAGGTCGTAAAGGTATTTTGTACATCACCGTAAGCCTCTATTTTTTCAGCCTTGTTAATTGGTCTTCCAACATAATAATTATTTCCTGTACCAGCAATATTGTGGGTATAATCAAAATCAGTGGTGGATACAGCGTAGCCATTGTTGGTACTGACTTCAATTTTAGCAGGCAGGTAATAAATCCCATAAGTGGTTACTTTCTGAGTGAATGTTCCCGTTAAAAAATCTTTTGTTTTGGTAAGCTTAGGAACAATAGCCGTAACAATTTTGGATTGAGATCCTGAGGGTACAGTAGTAACAAGCTGCCCGTTAAGCAATTTATCTGCTTTATAGTCTACAGATTCAAAACTTAATAGCTGGGTATTATTTTCAGAAATATCCGCAGGGAAAATATTACTTTCGTTATTTGTCCTAATGCTCCATTCTTTTACTGGTGCTCCATCTAAATTCGGATCTATTTGTGATCCAGACCATATTTTAGTATTTTCAAAACCATCAGCATACCATGAGGAACGTGCAATTTGTTGAAAACCAAATAATTTTTTCCCCTGAAGGTTTCCCACAAGCCCTCTGTAACGGAAATCCTGCTTTCTACCTTCTTCTATAAGTTGCGATACTGCATATGCCTGATCGACCCTTGCCATAGCATAATTAGGATAAATCTCTTTCTTTTCTTTCTTATAGAAATCAGGAGTGGTTGTATTAGCAGGAACAACTTCCAGATATTTTACACTGGTAGTTACTCCACCCTGTGTAATAGAAGTCATTCTGGCCAATTCAGAAACAGGGGTAGGCCCTTTGATTTTTTTTAGAAACTGCTTCCAGTATAAAAAAACATTGTAATAATTATTCCCGGATTTTATGGAATTGGTAATCGGGGTAAAAAGTGTAAGTTCTAAAAGGTCCTGAACCTGATACTCCGGACTCTGGAAAGACCAGTTAGCAGTAAAGTTTGGCGTTCCGTTCACCTCTGCCCCATTAGCCATCTTTGCACTTACAACATATCCAAAATCCCTGTAGTTGGTATTGAACATATTGATCTGATTATAGGAAAATATTTGAACAATATCAGACTTACCGTCCTTGTTCATATCAGTAACTGAAAAAAAATACTGTTTGGCAAATTTGGCGTAATTTCCAGTCATTTCTTTCTGGAACTTTCTGTATGTAAAGAATTCCTGTTTTAAGAAAGTATTAAATCCTTTATCCGTTCCCATGTAAAATCTCCAGTCATCGGGTTTTCCTATAGCATAGTCGGTAATAGGAATCGCAAAATCAAGTTTTCCATCTCCATTGTAATCACCATATAAAACAGGAAATTCAGGATCTTTTGTTTCCAAAAGGGCTCCGGAAAATCTTATTTTCTGTATGTATTGCCCAGCACTGTTTTTTACAAACTCAAAAACGGTATACTGTGTATCAGCAACGCTGATAACTTCAACTTTTCCATCGCCATCTATATCGGTATATTTCCGATCCTTATAACCACTTTCATTGATTCCCGCATCAAGCAGCAGTCCTATCAAAGGAGTAGCCGGATTTTTAAGGTCTACAATACCTTTTGAATTAAATCCAGTAGGGGCTCCATCATCAAGGAACGCATCAGGTATCCCATCCCCATTAAAATCACCTACTTCTAGAATTAAATTGTCACCTAATCCATTAAAGACGGTATTGCCAAGGCTTTTATCAAATACTTTTACAAAATCATTATTTCTAAAAATATACCCATAAATTCTGCTGTCTTTATATTCAACAATTCCATTACCGTTATATACTTGTCCCTCTTCATCTAATAAAGTACTCACTACTTTAGCGTTACCTGCAAAAGTTTTACCTGTAGAAACGGTTGTAAAACTTTCGTTAAAAGCCCCCAACTTCACCGTACCGTTGTTCATCAGGAAGTCCAGATAAGAATCTCCATTAAAATCTGCCACCAATTTGACATCATTAAAAGGTTCAGGTTCAGCTGTATATTCCGCATAGGAAGAATTTACCATAGCCGGATAAGTAAAAGTAACTGGATTAGCAGGTTCATTACTGGCGTTATATTCCGTAATCTTCCCCGCAAACTGGTAATTCGTTCCATTGCCCGTATACTCGATGCTGTATCGCTTAAACTGATTATTATTGGTAAGTACCTTTACCTCTGAAAGAATCTTGTTTTGGTAAGATTTAAGTCCCTGTACATAAGATTCTTCTTTTAAGTCTCTGTCATTATAGGAAAACTGTATGGTGTTCATATGAGGCGTATTCAAATTCTTGTTGCCACCCCAGCTAATACTGCTTATCATTGCAATACGGGTTCCCTGAACATAGCTATATGAAATGTAGTTTCCCTGTGGATCTTTCCATTCACTTATATTATATTCAGTTGGAATTCTGGAATCTGCACCACGGCCATACCATGCCTGCGAACCATCCTCAAAAGTTACTTCCCAATATTCCGGGCCATACCATCCAGAGGCAGTTCCTATAGATCTAAATTTGGTGTTAGAATATTTCTCTGTTACATATTCTGCACCGTCTTTGCCATATACACCTGATTTCAGCACCAGTCTTTTACCATTAAAACTGTAATAATCAGAGAAGTCCATCTGAACTCCCTTTACCTCTCCTTCATTTTCAACATTCTTACTTGTTCTGCTAATACCGGTTATTCCTGAAATACTCCATCCATATCCAGCTATACCATTGCCTGATTCACTGTTGTAAAACAAACTCACCTGTGGCGATACTGATTTTACTCCCGGAGGAAGATCGAGTGGTAAAGAAAACTGTAGCTGTCCAACTCTGTTTACTTCAATATTTCCTTTTGTATCATGGAAGTTCTGGGCAAAGCAGAACATTGAAAAGAAAGATAATACGAGCGATGAAAATAGCTTTGTTTTTTTGTGATTGTATCTTTTCATGATGTATTATCTTTTGGTGATGTTTTTACTGAAAATTCTTCCGTCTTTCAGGGTAAAACGCAGCACGTATACGCCCCAATCATAACCTGTCATGTTAATTTTCAGCTGCCTGTTAAGGCCGGGAATATTCTGCTGCTGGAATTTCCAGTGCACTGTACTATGCTGAAAAAGAGATACTGATTCTATGAGTTTGTCTGTTTCCTCTGTCCAATCGATTGTTAAAACATCATTTACTGGAACTGGATATAGGCGTATCTGTTTCCAGAAAGTTTTTTCATCCATCAATTGATTTTTTGAAAGAGAAGCTGTTTTAAGCTGTGTTGTAGATTTCCCTGCAATGTCCTCAGGACCACGGTAACGTTGACTTCCTGCTTCATCATATTTGAAATAGACTTCTGTTTGGGAGAATCCCCAAAATCCAATCATGAAGCACAATAAAGGAAGGATTTTCCTTTGTAATAATATTCTCCGGGCCGACATACCCAGAGCGGTACTCCCATCCAGGGTACCCATATAAAGATTGTTCATTGTGTTTTTTTGTTGTGAGTTTAAAAATAGATTTGTTTCCCCTTAAGGGCTTTAGCGACAGGATACGGCTTACCCTGTTAGATAGAAGGCATTCATATTGCTTAATTTTAGAAATGGTTATTAATCTGATTCAAAAATCAGTATGTACAGCTAGTCTTAACGACCTGAAGGCATTAAAGCCCTACACTAAAGAAGTGCGATCAAACACTTCCCGCGTATGCAAAGAAATCACGTATTAAGTTGCATAATTTCTACTCTCTTCTTTTATTGAATTAATTCTTTAGGAATTAAACATTTAAATACTTACCGAGTATTTTCATTATATGAGGATAGTAAGTCATATACATTAGAAGTATACTATAAAATGTTCTTGTTCATAATTACCCGTTTTTTGGCTTCGCCAAAGTTAGGTTAGCTTCTGTAATCTAAAAATGGGGATTTCCCTATTTTCACTATCCGTAATTTCCCTGATAGTTGAAGCTAAATCTTTAGGCTATTTGGTTAATAAAGCAAATGTATTGCGAGCTAACGACAATACACGTCGTATTATATTTCATTACAAAATATTTATGATTACGTTGCCAAGGTAATGTAATACCTATTGAGATACCAGTGGAATGGTTATATATTTAATAACCATTGGTTATAAATTTATATAGTTTTTCTATACTAAAATTTACTAAATTTGTGGAATTAAATACTGATTATGGTTTCTCTCGGCACTAAATTGACCAGACTTCGTAAAAAGAAAGGTCTTACGCAACAGGAGGTTGCTGACATATTGAATATATCACAACCAGCTTACCATAAATGGGAAAGCGATCTGGCAAAACCATCTGTCGAAAATTTACTAAAAATATCGGAAGTTTATGAGATTGATCTGAATGATCTGCTTGAGGAAACTCCCACTTTCAATATAATAAATAATGATTGCAGCATCCAGAACATTGGTAACCCAAATTCAAATTTTTATTCAGAATCACCTGAACTTATTAATGGTATATTAAAAAATCAAGACGCAATCACCGGTCTTCTGAATGCTCAAAATAAACTAATTGAGACTTTAATTGATAAGATTAATAAATAACGTAGCCGAACACTAAACAAAATCATGGAGTACAATTCCAAATAGATCTTTTTTACGCTATAATTCTGAATTTATCCATGTTCGATAATTGAGTCAATTATCTTAGCTCAGTTTCGTTCCCAACAACCTTTCATTGCAAAGTTGAAATATTCTTTTCTTTGGTATAAGTGGTATTCTCAAGGTACGAACATTAGATTATACTTTTAAATTACTCCTATCAATTTGTTTATAACTAATTTTTCGACCATAACAATGCAAAACAAATAACCAGATATCCAGTTTTAATATATAATTCTTAAATTTGTATTACTGCGAAATTTCCCCAAATAAACCAAAATGCCTTTATTTTCTCGTCATACGAACAATTCCAATACGATGTTTCAGAAAATTTATGATACATATTGGAACCGTATGTTCGCCATGGTATCGCGAAAGGTAAAGGATCGTGATGATGTATTTGATGTCATGCAGAACATCTTTTTTCATTTATGGATTTATAGGGAATCCCTGTCAGACGAAAACATTGAAAGTGTTATTATAAAAACCTGTGTTCAGGAAATCTCCAACTACTTTTCCCAGCAAAAAAAACAACCATTTACAACCGAAGTTGAAAATGTACAATTAGCAGATGATTCAAACGAACGACTTCAGGCGATTCTTGAAGAAGAGGTCCAACTGGATCATCTTTGGAACAACATGGAGCTGCTTCCCACGACGAGAAAGAAAATTTTGACGATGAACAAAATTGAGGGTATTACGCAGGAAAAAATTGCTGATACACTCAATTTATCAACAAAAGCAGTAAAAAAACAAATTTCAAAAGCCATCGCTTTCCTGCGACAAAGTCAAGAAAATTCTTAAATTAAGTTAATCTATCTTAAAATAGGTTAAAATTTGAATTTAAAGGGGGGCTGTCTTTAGGTTTCTCAGGTATATATAATAAAGCCCCTTTATTATGGAAAAGAGAAACCAACCCGAAACACTTCCATGTGATGAAGCAAAAGAGTTATGGGATAGCCTTTCCAATAGCATTGATGATGAAGTTACACCACCTACTGAACAGGAAAAAAAAGAATTCCGACAAGATCTATACGCCAGAATAGAAGCTTACGAAGCAAAAAAAAGGACAAGAAAAATTCTACGATACTCCTCTCTAATGGTTGCCGCTACATTGCTTCTAATCGGTAGTATAGTTGCATACAGATCTCTTTATCTACCAGACGTATATCAGGCAAATCAATATGGCTTGACAATCCTTTTAAAAGACGGTTCAAAAGCGTTCTTGTCCAAAGGTGCTAGATTGACTATTCAAAAATCATTTCCAGCCGAAACGAGGGATGTTTTTCTGGAGGGGGATGCGATTTTTAATGTGACCAAATCAAAAAATCATCCTTTTATTGTACATGCTGGACCTTACCAAACTAAAGTTTTGGGAACAATTTTTAAAATCTCACAGCATAATTCTAGCTTTAATGTTGATCTATACGAGGGGAAAGTTGAGGTTGCAAAAAGTGAAAAACCAAAGGAGGTCTTTTTACTCCATCCGCTAGAAACATTTTCTAACATGGGTTCATTAAAAGTTGCAACTGTTTTACCTACTAAAAAAGACAAACCGGATACAAACGAACCAAATTCTAACCTGGTATTTACTGATCTTCCATTGTCAAACGCCGTTCAAATCATTGAAAAGATGTACAGTGTAAAGATCAACTACCCCGCAGAGCAAGCCAGTACGGCCATTTCGGTCAATAAGAAAAATCCAACTCCAGAGAACTTGCTGGAATTTATTGCAATACAATTAAACCTAAATACTAATAAAGTTAATGCGAAAACATTTGAATTGGAGAAATAAGCTATGGTGCCTACTTACTCCTGCCATGATCCCTGACACATAACCTTCACAGTTGAAAAAAGGACCGACGGTGGCACCCGTCGGCCATGTATTCAACTAATAACAAAATCAGAAGAGTTACTAATTTTAAATACAATGCAAAAATATGAAAATTTTATGCACCGCAGCCGTATTTCTATTTATCGGCTGGCAAACTGTCGCTGCTCAAAAACTCGCAGCTAAAAGAGTTAATTTTGAAATAGGCAAGACTTCTGCTCTTGCAGCAGTAAAGAAATTCATTGACGAAAATGTTAAAGAATACGCTTATTCCAGTGACGACCTAAAAAATTATACGGTTCAGCCAGTGAAATGCAAAAATGAACTGGTGCTGGACTGTCTAAAGAAAGTCCTGAAAGACGTTCCTGTAGAAGTTCTTCTCCATGAAGATGCAGTCGTTATTCGGCAAATCAAGAATAGGATATCATTTTCCGAACAAGAAACATTTAGTTTTCCCCTCACAAAAACGGATACAGTGTCTTCAACCAATGTGAACAAAATTGACGAAATTATTGTTAATGCGGGCTATTACAATGTAAAACAAAAGGAGCGAACTGGCAGTATCTCAAGTGTCTTAGCGAAAGACATACAAAATCAGCCCGTGACAAATGTTCTTTCCGCGATACAGGGACGCATGACAGGGGTCAACATTATTCAGAACAGCGGTGTGCCCGGTGCAGGATTTGAAATTCAGATCAGAGGACAAAACAGTTTAAGAACAGGATCTTTTACTGAACAAAATGGTAATGTCCCCCTATATGTGGTAGATGGCGTTCCATTCAGTGAAATAAGTCCTCAAAAATCTCAGATTTCATCGACAATCATACCCGGCGGAAATATCAACCCGTTAAGTACAATCAATCCAAATGATATTGAAAGCATCGAAGTACTGAAAGATGCTGATGCCACTGCAATCTATGGTTCAAGAGGGGCAAATGGTGTCATACTGATCACCACAAAAAAAGGGAAATCCGGCAAAGTAAACCTGAATTTCTCGACCAATTATGGAATAAGCGAAGCTATCTCCAATCTTACCCTACTCAATAAAGATGAATATCTAAACATGCGCCGTACCGCCTATAAAAATGATGGCATTGGCACTTACCCATCAAATGCCTATGATGTAAATGGTGCTTGGGATCAGCAGAACGGAATTGATTGGCAAAAAATTTTGATAGGTAAAAAAGCTACAACTAGCAATACCCAGCTATCGGCAAATGGAGGAAGCAAAACCACAAGCTTTTTGGTGAGTTTAGGGCATAACGAACAGACAACGGTATATGGACAGGATTTTAAATATACTTCTAATAATTTTAGCTCAAATCTGTCACATCGCTCAGAAGATAACCGATTTCAGATCAACGTTTCAAACTTGTTCACACAACAAAAAAACAATGTTATTTATAGTGATCTGACGACAAGAGCATTTACACTACCTCCTATATCCCCTCAGCTTTACAACGCTGATGGTAGTCTGAACTGGGCCAACAATACGTTTACAAATCCCCTAGCGGCTTATAATGCATCCTATAACAATGATACGAAACTGTTCCAAACAAATTTAAACTCGGAATACAAGCTTTTTAAAGATTTTAAAGTTAAGGTTAACGCCGGGCTAAATTATACGACAATCGATGAGTTGGCCCTACAGCCAAATACTATCTATAATCCAAACATTGGAAGTGGCCTTTCGAGCGCCAATTCACAGGCGCGGCAGAAGAAACAGGACATTTTCTCTTTTATTATAGAACCACAGGTGAACTGGGCAAGAAGCTGGGGCAAACATAATCTACAGATTCTTTTTGGAGGAACTTTTCAGAGTATGGTCAGAGATACCGAAGAAGAGCTGGGTTTTGGTTTCGAGAGCAATCAGTTCATCAGTAATATAGCAGCTGCAAAAACTATAATGAAGCTGGAAAACTCCAACATTGCATATAAATACGCTGCAATCTATGGTAGGCTTAATTATCAATTTAAAAATAAATACATTCTGAATTTAACAGGCAGACGCGATGGCAGCAGTCGCTTCGGCCCCAATAATAGATTTGCAAATTTTGGTGCTATAGGGGCAGCCTGGATTTTTTCGAAAGAAAACCTTTTAAAAAATCTGAGTTGGCTAAGTTCAGGTAAGCTGCGTGCTAGTTACGGATCTGCCGGAAGTGATAATATTGGTGATTTTCAATATCTGAACAATTACATTGTTTCATCATCATTAATCTACAACAATATTACTGGCCTATCTCCTTCCCGTCTTTACAATCCTGATTACAGCTGGGAAATCACTAGAAAAATGGAAGCCGCACTCGAACTGGGCTTTTTTAAAAATAGATTAAATCTCAGTACAGCCTTGTACCGCAACCGATCTTCAAGCCAGTTGGTTGGATATCAGCTTTCCGCAGTGACAGGTTTTTCCAGTGTTATGGCAAATCTGAACGCAACTATAGAAAATAAAGGACTTGAAATAGAAATTACTGGACGTCCGTTTGCAAAGAAAGACCTGCAATGGGAATCAAGTTTTAACATAAGCTTTCCCCATAGCAAGCTGCTATCATTTCCCGGATTGGCAGGATCATCCTATGCGAATCAATATGTAATCGGTCAGCCCATAAATATCGTAAAACTATATCATTTCGAGGGAATCGATCCAACAACACGTCAATATAAATTTAAGGATTTTAATGGCGACGGTAAAATTTCCAGTCCCGAAGACCGACAGGTTGTAGCAGATATTGGTATTAAATTCTTTGGAGGTTGGAGCAATAGTTTCCGTTACAAGAACTGGGATCTATCCATTCTCTTTCAATTTGTTAAAAAGAAAGGATGGAATTATAACTCCATCATGTCTCTTCCGGGCTTAATGAGCAATCAACCAACACAAGTACTTGATGTTTGGTCACCAGAAAACCCTACTGGTTACTACATGCCTTATAGCACCTTAAATACCAATACCCATACCCTATTCCGTACAAGCACTGCCGCTGTTTCAGATGCCTCCTTCATTCGTTTAAAAAATATTCAAGTCGGTTATACCCTACCTTTGACCGAGGGGATTTTTAAAGATGTAAAAATTTACTTTCAGGGACAAAACCTTTGGACTTGGACAAAATATTTTGGTATAGACCCAGAAGCACTAACGCCGGGCTATTTACCGCCACTGCGAACCTACTCATTCGGCATTCAATTTAACCTTTAAAACAAAGAAAATGAAAAAGATAAATTTTATTATACTGTTGATATTCATTTTAACAATCGCATCGTGCAATAGATTACTTGATGTAAATACTCCTGACAATCAGATTGACCAAAGTAAAGTTTTTGAGGATACGCAGACAGCAAATGCTGCTCTTGCTGCACACTATGCAGACCTGATGAAAAGTTCCCCAATTGCTGGTGGCGATCTTGAGACTTATTTAAGCTCATATACAGATGAACTCCGGAATTATACCACAACGGCCTCTGATAGCAGAGATATATTTTTAAACCTGCACACAGATACAAACAGCATCATGATGAACGCATGGGCAACCGCATATAAGCACATCTATACTGCGAATGCGATTATAGAGGGAATTTCAGGTTCACATGGAATTTCAGCCACTGATAAAAACTGGTTTCGGGGTCAGGCACTATTGACACGAAGTATTATGTTTTTCTACTTAAACCAGCTTTATGGAGATATTCCTTATCCAGAATCAACAGATTATAAAGTCAATAACATCATTGGAAAAACAAAATCAAGCATCGTGCTGACAAATTTGGAACGTGATCTTCTGGAAGTCTCTTCGTTACTTCAAAATGAATACAAAGATCCTGAAAGGATATACCCGAACAGATTTGTAGCCAAACTGCTGCTGGCCAAAGTATACATGGCTGGGCAGAACTGGAATAAAGCTGAAATTTTATTGAAAGAAATTATAGAGAGCCCAATGTATCAGATGGAACCTGACATAACAAAGGTTTTCACAAAATCTGGAAGAGAAGTATTATGGCAACTAAAACCTAACAACAATGCTTCTTTACAACAGGCCACCTTATTTTATTTCACGAATTCATTACCAAATATTTACACAATTTCGGAATCATTGATCAACACATTTCAGGATAACGATCTCCGTAAACAGAACTGGATAGGACGTGTTGATTTTGGTGGTGTTTCCTACTATCGAGTGGAAAAATATAAAAACCGTAATAACACCAATACCAACGAATATTCGATTGTATTCAGACTTGAAGAAGCCTATCTCCTACTGGCAGAAACACTTGCTCAGGAGAATAAGGTTGATGAGGCACTGCCCTACGTCAATGCAATAAAACTGCGCGCGCAACTTGCTCCTCTTACAATGCCAATCTCTAAGGAACTACTTCTGCAGGAGATCCTATTGGAAGACAAGAGAGAATTTTTTGTCGAAATGGGACATCGATTTTTGGATTTAAAAAGAACAGGAAAATTGAATACACTGCAAGCGACAAAACAAAACTGGAAAGATTTCCATCAATTATGGCCCATACCTCAAAAAGAAATTCTTTTAAATGCTAACCTAAAACCTCAAAACCCCGGATATTAATGTTAACTATAATAAAAATAATACTGCTGTTTGTAGGCAGCATTTGTGTTTCAGGACAAAGCTACCCAGACACAATAACGGCCTGGAAAACGAAGTTCACCAAATTCGGAGGAGCACCAAAACTTTCTCCCGCAGGTAAATGGATATCTATCAATAAATTTTCCACAAATCCTACAGACACTACTTATATTACTGAAAGCCGGTCTGGAAAAAATATCTACAAACTAGTGGGCAGTGCCACCTTTTTAAATGACCAGATCGTCATAGGAAAAAATAGGGATAGGGTTGAAGTTATCAACCTTCAAAATGCAAATAGATCCTCACACGAAAACATCAGCAATGTTTATGTCTTAACTGCTGTAAACCGCTACGCTCTTCTGACAAAGGCAAAGACGATCGAAATATATGATACGAGCGGCAAACAGGAACAATTAAACAATATTGAGGGATTTGGAATCAATAAACAAAATAGATTGTATGTAGTACGCCAAGTTGAGAACAGCCATGAAATCTGGGATCTTTCCACAAAACATATCCGTTGCGTCTATAGTACACCTCATGAAATAAGGAAAACTGATATTAGTATTTCTGGAGAGAAACTGTTCATAACCGAAGCGATTAAAGGTGATCCAGATGACCAGCTTGTAATTGTTGGAACAACTGGAACTAATATTAAAATCCCAATTCCCAAAATGGCTGAAATAAATTTTACAGAAATTCAGAAGGGTAAGGCATTCCTACTGGCGGCAAGGGTTAAATTGGACGAGAATCAAGAGAAAGATGTAGAAATTTGGTATGGTAATGATACATATCTTGGACAGGATAAATTTTATTTTAAAGCCAAATCACAAAAATTCTGGTTTTATAATCCGATTAAATCCATTGTTAAAGAGCTAGCATTGCCCAAAGGACTCGAAGTTAAAGCGCTAAATAATGAAAGATTTTTCTTAACCTATATTCCCCGTAAAGACTTCAATTACCTGACATCTAACCTCAGTCCAGAGGATCTCAATGATGCGCAGATTTATGATAGTTTTTCAGATACCTTCATCCCTATAGGCAATTTTAAGGCCGTGAGAAGGTTAAACCGCAGAAAAGTACATAAAACAATTTTCGAGCAAATTATATCTTCGCCTGATGGCACCAAGTTTCTTGCGAGCACTGACGGAATTAAATGGACTTTATTTAGTGTTTCAGGAAAAATAAAAAGTGAAATAGACAAGGAAGGATTAGAGCTTCCTGTTTTTTCGGAAAAAGGTGAAAATATCTTTTTTGAAAGTTCGGATGACCTCTGGATTTATAACCTCAAGAAAGAACAGCTTAGCCCAATGAATATTGCACATGGTCAAATAACTAGGATAAAAAACAACCTTTATAAAAATGATAACCGTTTTCCCACGCTATCAGTGCAAGAACCACTATTGGTAGAAGGTTACAGTTTGCAGAACAATACGAGCTCCTACTTCGTTATCGAAAATGGAAAATCAAATACAGTTATTCCTTCCACTGATAATCGGATCAACCACATCGTATTTGATAAAAAGTTGCGGGACTTCTATACGATAGAGGAAAATTTCAATAAACCACCATTTTTACGGCATTACGGTAGAGGAATGACTGCAAAAATAATCATGGACTGCGATGGAAGTGATAAAAAAGCTAAAATGATCAAACAGGAAATCATCTCTTTTGAAGCCATCGGACAAAAACTAACTGGCATTTTATATTACCCTACTAATTTTGATCCAAAACGGATATATCCAATGATTGTACACATCTATCAAAGACAAAGGCAGGACTCGAATGAATACCTTTCACCTAATAATGAGTTCCCGGTTGGATTCCAGATAAGAACATTAATTGAAAGAGGTTACTTTGTCTTCTTGCCAGATATTTTGTACGATGATTCAGGTACCGGGTTATCGGCTTTAGAATGTGTAGAGCGAGGTTTAGACCGCGTGCTGCAAAACCCCAATATTAATGCGGCAAAAATTGGGCTCGGAGGCCATTCCCACGGTGGATATGAGACAAATTTTATCGCCACGCATTCAAAACGATTTGCCACCTATGTTTCCGGAGCCGGTAACAGTGACATTATTCGATCTTACTATTCCTATAATTACAACTTTATCAGTCCCTTTTACTGGCAGTTTGAAAATGAGCAATATGAACTGGGTAAGTCCGTTGCAGAAGACAAGTCCTTATATCTGAAAAACAGTCCGATTTTAAATGTAGAAAAAGTGAATGCCCCAATACTCCTGTGGGCAGGCAAAAAAGATGAAAATATTCAATGGGATCAGGTAATGGAATTTTTTATCGGTTTAAAACGTTATAAAAAAGATGTTATCGCTTTATTTTATCCAAATCAGAGCCATGCTTTCTTCAACGGTACAGCAGCTGAACAGGATCTTAGTACAAGAATAATCCAATGGTGGGATTATTATTTGAAAAATGAAAAAAATATAGAATGGATCAATAAATTGAAAAAGGATGCCAATTAGGCATCCTTTCATTTTTTTATTGCTGGCTTCTGTGCATTTCAGTAGAACAGGTGGTTTCGTTCAATTTGAATTGATACAACTGCACCGAGCTTGATCCATCTAAAGTACAGAGAAAAGTACCTGCATTATCACAGTCTTGCTCTACCTTTACGCATTGATTTCCATCAATACGGAAAGTAGGATTAATTTTAGATGATTTGCTTACCTGATTGCCAGCAAAAGCCGCCCCTATACCTACTGCTACAGTAAGAACAGGAATAAGTAATTTTTTCATGCTATCATAATTTAATTGGTTATTGCCTACTCTGTTACAGGGTTTTCGGCTAATTCCCTATATATCCCTATCCACCGATGGTTCCCAGAACTGTCGATTTCTCAAATAATTCTACTTAAAAGCGTCTTTACGAATTTTATAGCGGCGCAACTCGTTCCCAACAATTGCATACAGATAATTTCCACTGACTAACCAGGAAGATAGCGCTTCATCTTTTTTATGGTTAATATAAAAACTACCTATATATTGCTGTCGCTCGATATTATAGACGTCAATAATAGACGAGGTTCGCCAAGACTCGGAGGTCTCATATTGCCCCTTCAAATTAGACTCATTAAACAAGAATTTACCAGCAATAACAGATCTTTTATTTACAGTAAATGGAGGTGCCCCCATTTTTTTGCTCCCATCCGATAATTTTGTAATTGTTATTTTGGCATGTGTGGTTGTATCTATTGTCTGAAAACGGTTCTCAATTTTCATTGTACTATCCATCACAATAAACTGATTTCGATAGACGTAGGTGTACACCAACTTTGTCGCACCATCATTGGAAATTAGTGACCCATCGACATCAAATACTCCATCAATCTGCCCTTGAAGTACATCCGATTTTAGCTTTACTTTCGGACTTTGATTAAGATCTAACAACGCTAAAGAATAACGACGGTCTGATCCGCGCTGAGTTCTAATGGCAAACCTCATGGAATCAAGAATAACCATCTGATTAAAAAAAGCATCATTATAACTTAATATCCGTGCTACTGAGTCCCCAAGAGACCCTCTGTAAATTATAGGAACTGTTCCGTCATACAGATAGAAGTAAGGTTTTCGGATTTGAAGCTTGACATTCCGAAAATTAAAATCCTTCCTATCGATTATTGTACGATTTTGCATAAACACATTGAATGATGTGTCAATTGTCGTAACAATTAATGGTGCACTGATATTTCCAAGATAGATCAGCCTCTCTTCGATTCCTGCCAGATAGAAAGAGTTCACTTTTAAGTCTTTGGTTTTCTCAATAAGTAACGGATGCGGCAAGAACCTCCTGGTAAAGTTATTTTCATTTTTAATGATATGTTCTGAACTTCGGAAAAGTGCAACGACCACAAGACCGCTGATAAAAATAATTAGTGCTCCAAGTCCAAGTTCTTTAAGTCCAGACCTTCCCCTTTTTTTCACCAAACCAAACAGCGCAATAAGTGATAACACTAAGAAGAAAATATTAAAAATTAAATGTTCTGTCCATCCTAGTTTTTCCAGGATACCTCCACATGAGCAAGGGACGAAATCACTGTAGTTCAGTATAAGATATATGTAGAGTGTGAATGATGCCATAAGACCAATGGAAGCATACAGACCTAACTTATTTGTGTTGGGGATTAGTAACAATATAGCCACCGCAAACTCGATGATCAAAATTGAATAAGAAATAATACCAGCATAAGCACTCAGTAATGGAGATTGCGCCAATTGAACCTGGAATGCTTCAAAGTCAAGTAACTTACTGGCAGCCGCATAAATAAATAGCAACGCAAGAAGTATACTGACTGTCTTTACAAAGTATTTTTTTACAAAACCTATCATAATCACTGGCATTGATTATAACAAATTTCGCAATTGCTGGAAATTAAAGTATTGACAATATCATCAATTATATTCCAATATTCAACCAATGTATACCAATAATTAATAATAGTATACCAAATATTACAAATAATTCTAATAAATAGCTAGACGGGGAATATTCGTAAGGCTTAGCTTGTGCCTTACAAAAGCTTTATACATATTCGCATAGTCAAGAAAATTATTCTTAAATGCTACTTCCTTAAGACTTAGATTAGTAAAAATTATATCCCCAATGGCATTTATCATATTCTTTTTTAATCTAAAGCGATAGAATGCATCACCAAAGCATATTTTGCAGTCTCGCTGGAAATGACTGTAATTATATCCGTAGCTTTCAACGAACTCTTTAACCGTTTGTTTTCCTCCATATGGATAAGCATCCAATATATCTTTTACATACATTACATTTGAAGGAACGTTCCTTATTAAGTTCTTTGGTAAACATAAATCAACCACGTGCAAATACGCGTTTCTCTTGTCTTGGGCACGTGCTATGCCAACTACGAGATGCATATACTTTGGATCGGTGTAGCGCAGATGAACGGGTATCATCTCATTGTAAGAAACCCTCTTCTCATTAATTTGGTTTAAAGCCCTATTCACAGCATTTTCACTGCCAGATAAGTCAATAAAATCATAATGATCATAGTAGTCATACTTAACGGAACCATAAGGGAGAAAGTCAAGTTTATTTAAAAATCCGTAATAAAAATCAGTCACTCTCTTTAAACGGGTTGAAAGCTCTTGAAAATCAGAAAAGAAAACGGCTGACTTTACAAAGTTCAAATTGCAAAAAACAGCGATATTTTGCTCAGCCATAGCATCTAATAATGAAACAATGTAAAAGTTCATTTCTATCCAAATATTAATTATCAAAATGAGACCGATCTGAGGGGTGGCAAAAAATATAGTTTCTGTATAGTGTAATTTTCGGTCTATAGCTTATATAAAACTAACATTTTTACCCTAATAAAGAAATAATAATCAATAAATTACATTAAATACCTTCATTACATTGCTTCTAACTTTTAATTGTAACAAAAAAGAACAGCCAATCGGCTGTTCAATGGCCTTACGCCTTTTCTGGTAGTGTAGGATAGGTCATACAATAAATCTACAAAACTATCTCAGTCTAAAGATTATCTAACCGGACCGATAATAATGGGGACTTTCTTTTTGTTATTGAACTGGAAGGCAATTTGCTTTTCATTACCAAAACTGTCAACGATCCACACATCAAATTGTTGTGAAACTAAAGATTCCGACGTATAGTACAGACGAAATTCTTTATCTGGTAAGGTATATAGGTCATTCGGTAAATAAGGTTTATTGCCATAATAATTTAGGCTACCCTGACCATCATTTTGAAAGTAACGGATGGAATAAGTATTACCGGAATAATTACCTTTTGAAATTATTGAAAATCGCATCTCAACCGTTTCACCTATTCCAATTTCCTTCGGTACCGGCATCACCATAACTTCAAAAGGAAAAATCTCCTGCACATCCAGGACCTCTTTATCACAGCCGGAAAGTAATATAATTCCCAGGATGGCAAAAAAGCCCAGAAAAATCGATCCTATCGACATTTTCCATTTATTAAATGTATTTTTCATATTAGTTTCTGATTTTCAAAAGTTAAAACGCAAGCCTATGCCCGTTGATGGTCTAAACCGCTCAAGGTCGGTTCCCCATAACATCCTGATTCGACCTTGCAGCATAAAAACAATCCGGTCTGTAAGATATGTTTCTACCGACAATCGGCCTCCAGTCCCGAAAACAAATCCATTATTGCTTTTTAGTAGCCCCCCATCCAAAAGGAGGCTGTCTCCCCTATTGACAGATTCATAGCCCACAACTCCAGTTACACCTCCGTTCAGCGTAATAAATTTCCTTGAATCAGAGAGAAGCTTAACACTATAACCAACCTCTCCGATGAAATCTTCTAAAGGGATTTCCCAATTTTTATAGTCTACGGTCTTTCTTTGATATTCCAGTCCCCAGATCCAGTAGTTGCCATGTTTTGCAAAACTGTTCAGTGATAGATTTACATAGAAATTTTTGCCTACCCTATCTGTATTTAGAAGTCCCGTATTAATTTCCAAAGATTTCTGTTTATACACCATTCTCTGAGCATGCAATTTGAGGCTCATAATGGCCAGTACCAAAAAGATGATATATTTTTTCATAATTCGCTGCTTTATTGATTAACCTTAATCTTCATTTCAGATACAGGCTTTGCGGCAACCAGATCCGAATTTTCAATTTCCATAACCTGGTTTCTTGCTCCATTTCTTTCAAAAATTTCAATTCTGAGCACCTGTTCATCGGTGATTGTGAATTGATCCAGAAGTATGACGTTGCCGGCAATTGAATTATCCGAGATTACTTCAAGGCCGGGATACTGTCTTATCGGAACCAATTGCTTTTCCTGAGAAGCCGTTCTTTTCGCAATCTGCTTATCAACGATTTTGTATGTACAAAAGTCAACGACAAATGGCACATTCGATCTGTTCTTTGCTTCAAAGTGAAAATAAAACTTTCCATTGTGGACATAAATTCCTTTTAGAATTGACTGAATCCCATAAGATCTGGCAGCGATGTGCCTCACATATCTTTTATTCCGCTGATAGATGGTTTTCAGAACAACTTCTGTTAAAGAGGGTGGATTAAAACCAAGCTCTTCAAACTGAACGTTTCTTCCATCCCCGCGCTCAACATCATTTTTCATTTTCTTTAGATCGTAGCTTAAGGTAAATGGATCAGCATTATAAATAACATTAAAGCTATAAAATTGCCCATCCTCTGTAATTACGCTAAAGTTGGTTTCCTCGGTAAAATCCTTGACAGCGGCTTTTATACGCAGCACGTTTTGTGCGTCCTCAGCTTTCTCCGCAATCAGGTAATTCGATCCCAGATCTGTGTACCTGATAGCGACCGGAAATATTAGGTGGCAGGTTTTATTATAGGTAACGTCCAGCCTATATGGTTCGACCCTTCCAGCTTCAAGAGACTGCTGTCCAAAGGTCTTGATAAACAGTCCCACAAAAAGCAGGATCATAAGTATATTTTTAATCGAAATCATAGCATGATATTATTGTTATTATTTTATTTTTTTGTCAGCAGCAGTACCGGATGCCCTGATCTCACTGTCACCTTAACGGCTCTCAACTTCTTTGAAAAAAAGCCAGAAACTCCCTGTATCAAACCCCTACTCAGGTCACTTGCCACCTGTTGTCCTGTAGAACGTGACATCGAAATATTCATTCCTGAACTTTGGCTCATGTTAGCGGCTATTTCTCCTGCGGCATTGATCTCGTCTGAACGCGGGACAAACAACCCAAGCTGACCGTCCGTGCCATAAACTAGAATTTCAACTGGAACTATATTTCCTGATACTTCAACTGCGCTGATCTTTAGTTGCAACCTGTTCCCCTGAAATTTGGTATCGGCAACCAGTTCCGTTCCTTTGGAAACATGATAACCGCCAATGGTCGCATTTTCTGATAACCTCAGCTTCAGTGACCCGTCGCCGGATAATGTTTTTGTTTCCAACACCATTGCACGGATACTGTTCCTGACAATATCGCCTTGGGCAACTTCTCCGGACGTGATAAAGCCCATGTTACGCTCTCCGATCCCATTTAAAATCTCCGATGCATCCTCTTCTCGGTACAAGGCTGATACAATACTCTTTTTGACACCTTTCAAACTTTCAGTTTTCGCGTTCTTACCTGGCGAAGCTGCTGCTTTTGCATCGGTTGAATCCTTAGGCTGACCAACATTCAGAGGTGTTACTTCCCGTACTGCATTTCCTGATGGCAGATATCTGGAAGCCATTTCATAGGATTTTTCCATTAGTGCCAATTGGTCATTAATTGATGGTGTCTGCGGCACGTCCTTTTCCGAAAGCCGATCTTTAAGTTCGTCAACCTGTTTACGAAGTGCCAGTTTTTCCCGGTCATCGTCCCGATAAAAAGAACCCAGAGTTTGCTGCGCATTCTGATAACTGCTCAAAGAACTATTCTGTTGTCCGTTCATTTGGAGACCCCCGGAACTAGGCACTATAACTTTTTTTGGTGAAAGCTCAGCATTTACCGAGGTATCATTATTACTCCAATAATCAGCCAGTGACATGAGCGAATTCTGATTAGCAGCCTCCTTTTCATCCACCATTTCCTTCTCATACGCTTTTTGTTTGTCCGCCTGCAATCCCTTATCCGTTGCTTCTGGAACGGCATTTTTCAAACCCTTATCTTTATCTTCTTCGCCACCACTTTTAGGTTTAAATATTAAATATAGACAGGCGATAAAAACTATTGCCATAAGGCTTAAAATAACCGGTTTCTTAAACCTGTCCTTTTTTAAGGAACTACTATCCGTATTTTCTACAGAGTCATCATCCACAATAAGGCTGATCCGTTTATTCTCTTTCTCTTCCATTTTCGATATGTTTAGGATTTGTAACCGAATCTATCATTGAAGATTCATTTCGAATGACCGCGGGCAATTCGATATGGCTTATATCAATTTTGTCCCCTTTTCCCAGATCATAAAATACCTTGACCAATACACCTACCCCCATCAGAAGATAAAATGCAAATAGGTAAAGTACATATCTGATCTGTTTCCTGACGGGTAAATTCCGCCATCTTAAATCGAGCTTCTCAAGCTCGTTATCAATTGTTGTTCTTATATTTTTCATAATATTTCCTATTTAAAGCGAATTCCTTTCTTTATGTGGGTGTCTTTTAATTCAGGATTGGTCACCATAGCTATAGCTTCCATTGCCGTAGGAAGAGTATCCATTGAAACATCCATCACAATTGGTTTTAGTGACTTATTTCGTCCCTCCTCATAAATAATTATGCGATGAACATCAAATTTTCCATTGTTATAATCCACACACATATCACATTTTATCGATGACTGGTTACGACCATCTGATTGGAGGCAAGTGGTAAACAACAATAGTCCATGTTCTCTATCTATTCCACCACTTTGGAAATTCTTAATGAATGCGTTTAGATTATCTCCCAATTTTCCGAAATGACAAACAGTGATAACAAAATGGTCATCATAACCCTTACCAATCAAAATATTTTTGAAGGTTTCGACCTCATAACTTTCTTTCATTTTGTATAATTTTAACGTTCAACGATTTCCTCATCTTTATTGGACAGAACTGAGAACTTCAAAATCTGAAAACCCTGTGGATTAGTATCTGATCGCACGCTGTTAAGTAGATTGCACGAGGTGACAAGACTTCTTCGGGTAAGGTTGCTCGATCTGATGATAAATTGTTTAGCGTACGTCGTTACAGAATACGGATACGAATTAAAATCACAGATAACGCTGTCAACCTCAACACGCTGTTGCACATTTCCTGATATAATCCGATTGTAATATCCTTTTTCCGACAGATCCCGATAGTAATCAAATGCACTTTTGTCAGCTAGGTCAAATGCACGTTTCATATTGCTTTCGATGGCAGATTTATCGGGAGCAAGCGTAAAAAAAAGCTCATGAAATCTCCTGACATGCTCCCGTGCTTCGACAGGACGATTGATTTGCGCATCTTGGGATAAAGCTAACATAAGTGATTTTCCGTTATCCAACACATAGATCTTCTCCCGTTGTAGAGTGGCAAAGGAATAGGATTTCCACACCGCAAAAGCCACCACCCCAAAACACAGTATTGCAAAGACAATTGCGTATAGCCTGATCTGCTTGAAGCTATTTTCAATGTTTCTTAACGTTTTGAATTCCATAATCAATTGCTTTTTTGTCCACCGCTTTTATTGTCCAAAAGTTCACCACCGATATTGCCCACTGCCGCGCCAGCAGCAGCAGCGCCAACATTTCCTGTTCGCATCGTAGCCTGGCTCACATTACGTGTAAAGTTTCCAGCTCCACCTGCCTGAATAATCCAACTTGTTACGGTTGGAATCGTAAAATAACCCACGATTCCAATAATCATAAAAATCAGATAAACGCTGTTTTCCGGATCAGGAACAAATGAGGGATCACTTAAAAGTTCAATATCCCGCTGAACACTCATGGCATTGATTTTAGCAAGCATTGCGCTAAACAGATCAGCCACCGGAAGCCACAGATAAACACTGATATACCTGCTGAGCCACTGGGTGAGCGTACTCTGGAACCCATCCCATACGGATATCGCAAATGCAATAGGCCCCAATATGGAAAGTACAATCAAAAAGAATGTCCGAATGGTATCCACGACCAGCGCCGCAGCCTGAAAAAGAAGTTCCAATATTTCCCTTAGTTCTTTTTTTATTTCCTGTTTGATATTGTAAACGGCCTGATCACGGTACATACTGACCATTGTGGCAATATCTTCAAATGACCAGCCGAGATCATCGAGCTTTTTGTCAAATTCATCGTCTGATACCAGATAGGCAGTGGCGGGATTTCTCAGCATTGCCTCTTTTTCCAGAACATCTTTTTGCTGCTGCAATGTATTCAGATCCAAGACCTGACCTTCCAACATCGAATGGGTTCCTTTAACGATTGGGCTCAATACCCCATTGATCGTCCCCAATACAATGGTGGGGAAGAACATGATACACATGCCTATGGCAAAAGGACGTAGCAAAGGAAAAACGTCAATAGGCTCCGCACGGCTTAAGGCTTGCCATACTTTTAAAGCGACATAAAATAATGCTCCCAATCCCGCAACTCCTTTGGCTACCACCGCCATTGTTTCCGACAAAGGCATCATTTCATCATAGAGACCCCGTAAGATCTCATGTAAATTATTGAATTCCATAACTTTGATAATTGGTTACCAATATTTTTGATTTGCTGTACCATAAAGGTCCATGACACGCTTGGTGTCATTCTGCTTTTTAGCACGGAGGATACTGACCGAAATATTTTTATTGGTATAATACCGTACAAGACTGTGGTATTCTTTCACCTCTTTATAGACTCGATCAATGATCTCCATTCGCTCTTTATCGTTAAGTGACAAGCTGGTAGATGTAACGATCTGCTTTAATTCCTTTAGGAGTTCCGTGCTCTCATTCAGAAGTGCCGCGTAACCATTTCCAATGGCAACAAGCTCTGCGGCAGAAAAATTCTTGTCATTAAGCATCCTACCGAAATTATTCACATACAGGTTGCTTACATCACCGACTAACAATACGGTATGCTGCACCTTTCTTGCATCTTTGACCAGATTATTAATGGCCTTCAACTTATCGTAATACTCCTTTCCTTGCTCGTACACTTTTTTAACTTCGTTAAAGTTCTTCACAACATTGCTGACGGTTGAAGAAGTCTGCACAATCTCATTTGCAGAGTTCAGAATCCCTGAAGCCAGGTTGGTAGGATCTGTTACTACCCATTGCGCATTTGCTTTTTGTGATATGGCAATTGACACTACCATGAACACAGTCATTAATAGATTTTTCATTTTTCTAAATTTTTAAGATTGTCTAAATATTTTAATGGTCTCCGGCTGGTAACCCTTTAATTTTTTTTAGTGATATTTTCCGGATGGCGCCTTCCACATCTCCTCCCATCTCCCGAGCTAGTTCCATCACCTCCATTTTCTCGGATTCCTCAGTGGTGTAGGCTAAATACTCCTGTTCACTAACTTCTGTAGCGTAAACAGCTGAATGCGTTCCTCCCAAACCGATCCATACCTCCTTATATCTACGGTTTGGATCATTGTCCTGATTGATCGAAAGGATCTGTGATTTCTCCCGCTCTGTAAGTCCCAACATATTTTGGATCTCGTCAAATTTGTTGGCATATTTTCTTTGGTCCAGTAGGATCTTGCAGTCACTGTTATTGATGATAGTTTCTTTAACTATGGGAGATTGTATGATATCATCAACTTCCTGCGTTACCACAATTGCTTCGCCAAAGAATTTTCTGACGGTTTTAAATAAATAGCGTATGTATTCGGCCATTCCTTCTTTGGCAATTGCCTTCCAAGCCTCCTCTATGAGGATCATCTTACGGATACCTTTCAACCGCCGCATCTTATTGATAAAGACCTCCATGATGATGATTGTAACCACAGGAAAAAGAATTTTGTGATCCTTGATGGCATCAATTTCAAAAACAATAAATCTCTTATTAAGCAAATCGAGCTCTTTCTCTGAGTTCAATAGGTAATCATATTCACCACCCTTATAATATGGTTCCAGAACATTTAAGAAATTGGCAAGATCAAAATCCTTTTCGCGTACTTCCTTATCCTGTAGCACCTTTTTATAATCTCCTTTGACATACTCATAAAATCCATTAAAAGAAGGTGTTTCATTACTGTTTTTAATCCTTTCGATGTATCCGGCGACCGCATTAGACAATGCAACTTCCTCACTTCGTTTTGGAGCTTCGTCATCGCGCTTCCATAAAGTGAGAATCAATGTCTTAATGCTTTCCCTTTTCTCTATATCAAAGACACCATCGTCAGTGTAGAAAGGATTAAATGATATCGGGTTCTCCTCGGTATAGGTGAAATAAACCCCATCTTTTCCTTTTGTCTTTCCTTTTATCAGTTCACATAATCCCTGATAAGAGTTACCTGTATCGACCAGAAGTACATGGGTACCCTGCTCGTAATATTGCCGAACCATATGGTTCGTAAAAAATGATTTTCCACTTCCATTGATTTTGGGTGGGTTGGCGGGCTATTCAGTTAAGAATAGCCCGCCAACCCCCACTAGGCCCCAGAATGAAACGGTTCCGATTTGTGATAATACCCTTCTTCATGGGCAAATCACTGATATCAAGATGTATCGGCTTCCCAGTCAATCTATCGGCTAGTTTGATCCCAAACGGAGATAGTGAATCCTGATAGTTGGTTTCCTGTGTAAAAAAACACAGTGCTGGTTCTATAAAAGTGTAAAAGGATTCTTCGGCAGGAAAATCTCCGGCATTGCCTGGAATTCCTGCCCAGTATAAAGTAGCGGCGTCCACTGTATTATGACGGGGTTTACATTCCATCAGGGCAAGCGCACTTCCGACATCATTTTTCAGGTTGCGTAGCTCTTGGCGGTCTTCACTCCATGCGAAGACATTATAATGCGCCCTGATAGATGATGAACCGTGCGAGTGTGCTTCATTCAGATAACGCTCGATCCATTCCTTATTGATCTGGTTTGCCCGGCTATAACGTGCCAGTGAATGCATATTTCTGGCCGACTTCTCAAACTTTTTGAGGTTTTCAGAACTATTATCAATGAACAGATACTGGTTATAAATATGGTCACAGCTGAGCATCAGTCCCACAGGACTGGCAAAAGATAGCATGCAGTCACTGCGATCTGTTGAAAGCCTGTCGTAGCGATCACAGTCAGAAACAGTCCCGGGTAGATCATCTGTACTGGATAAGGTATGAAGTACCATCCTTTTGCTCCCGATCCTAAGTTCCTCTGCGCCCAGAGACATATCCTGCAGAACGGGATTGGTCTCACGGGACAGTGTAAAATATTGTTCAAGGATTCCGGTATTCTTTTCGCTTCCCAATATTTCGGATTCGTCAAGCTGATTCATAGTTATATGACCACTGTCGTTGATGATCCGCTGGAACTGGCTGACCGATTCCAGAAAACGTCGCATGCCTTCCTTGTCCTTTATTTCTTTGGGAACAAGATTACCCTTGCATAAGCTGCTAAAATTACTTTGGGACTGCATCCGTGCCTTTGTCGTTTTCGTCAGGAAAACATAGCAGTAGTGGTTCAAAAACGGTCGCTCATTAAAGTGAAGCTGGAAAGAACGTGATAAGAAGCTATGTTCATTTGTTTCAAGATCCGGCTGGTATTGCTCCTTTAAATACCAGTCCTGCTTATGCACGATGCTATAATCGGGTAAAGTCTTGATCGCTTTACACCATGAAGAATGAATAGATTCGTACACATCCGTGCCTACCGTAAAAATTTCCGGTAGCATCACACGAAAACACACCGTAAGGTCCCCTTCTTTCGATATGATGCAATCGTTCTCGATAGCAAGAAGTGGAAAGCGGCTTTCTAAGGTTGTAGTTTTAGAGATATTTCTCATAATAGCGTCTAAGATTTGGAGTTAAAATTTTGGCTTTTCCCGCCTCTCACTGATGAATAATTAAGATAAGATTGGACAGGTTTACGGGTGATGATGTACCGCGGATGCTTTCTTTTTGCACCTAATTTCATTAGGCCATGTTCACCGTATTTGTTGTTCAGGCTGAAAGTTTTCCATACGATCAGAGATGCCGATATGCAGCCTACCGAAAGGCAGATATACATATTTACATCAGCCATGTACAGAACCATTACCAGGATAAGCACCACTAATAACCCTCCAGCAAATCCGAAAAGATATTGGGCTTTCAAGCCCTTAAATTCAACCGTACAACCGATACCTTTATTTATGTTCCAGGTTTTCATTTCAGTAGGATTTGAAGTTTAGAGTTCCCTGCATCACAGCAAGGCCAATCTTGGCTAGCTGTTGGTTTCCACCATTGTATGTGAGCGGAGTAACCATTTTACTTTTTGCCATAATTGAAAAGATTTAATAGGATTAGACTAAAGGAAAAATGATCGTAAGATGGTCGCAGCGACGATTAGGAATATACAAGCGCCAAACCAGCTCGCGGCTGTCTTTGAGGTATCGGGATCACCTGAACTAAATTTGTTGTACACTTTTACCCCTCCAATGAGCCCAACCACAGCACCTATCGCATAGATCAGCTTGGTTGCTGGATCAAAGTAACTTGTGACCATTTGTGTAGCTTCCTGAATACCTGCAGCACCATTACCCTGCGCGAATGCCTCATTACTGATAAAGGAAATCAACAGCAACCCTATCAGAAATTTTTGTTTTGATTTTTTCATGTTTCATTACATTTTAAATTCGTAATACCCGTAGCTACGGGCTTGGAAACAAAGGTGTTGCAGATAGATACAGATTTTGGGGAGTGTTGTATCAGAGGTACTAAATTTGCCGTTATTGTCCTAATTGCAGTTTGGAAAAAGACACAAAAAAAAGCCAGACTTTCTATGTCTGGCTTTTTTCTAAATTATTATCTTATATCTCTGGTCCTTTCCTTTTCTTAATATTTTGCTCAATTTTATGCTACGGATTCTCCGATAATTCCTTGAGGAAGCATTTCCTGGTCAACTATTATTTCAAAATCATTAAAAAAGAGCAGATTATTAGGATCATTTTTTTCTATTAATACTAATTTATCAATATCAAATTGAAATACTGTTTCACATATTTTGATTTCAGGTAACTTTCCTTATATGATCTGTTTTTTTAATATTATTATCTTTTCAAATCCCTCTCCTCTTTTTCTTGGCTGTTATTGGGAATTGTGCCTCCTTATTTTCCAGCCTCTTAGACTTGACCTCAGAAAGGATCGTTCTTACCACTTCTTTTATAGTCACTGGAATAGAACTTGAATGATCATGCTGTAATTTTTTTTCCTTCGTTACTTCTGAAAGCCAATCAATGTAGCTTCTTGCATCTTCCATATTGACAGGTTCCATGCTCCTATAGCCTGAACTTTTTGAGTCATCAAGTCCAATATAAAATCCATAATCAGGAAAATCCAACTTATCATAAACTATGATGACATTTTCAATTGATTTTTCTGTAACATTATTTATATGACTGGCTATTATCCGCCCTTTGTACTCTTCTATTATATAATCAGGATCATTCGTTGATATCATAGTTTTTTTTTAAATAATTATCCATAATCAGTGCATCAAGATAATATTGAACAAATTCATTATTAGGTAAAATCACTGATATCGAAATTGTCCAAGACATTATTCTGGTCCTCTTTTATAATGATATTATGCTTTTCCAATAACGATTTATCCATAAGTCTTGCGATCTTCTGTGAGGCCCCTTCGATAGACTGTTGCATCATACTAAAAAATTCAGTTCCTTCAATTTTTTGAATGATGTCAGCGGTTTCTTTTTCCTGAGCTATATCCAAAACGTCCTGTTGCAATAAGTTCCCAACCTTTGTCAACTCATTTAAAGAAACTGCCTGCCCAAAGCGATTATCATCTGGAGGGACATTGTCATCATGTTGCATGCTAGCATCTTCAGGTTCTAATTCTTCCTTCCGCTTATTCTCAATATAATCAATAGATTTTCGTTCCGCATTATTGGCAACCAATTGTTCTACAAACTTTTTTCTGTTGGCTAACCAGACAGGTGTATTTTCCTCTTGAGGAACTGAAACCTTTCCTATGACATCGGGCAAAGTCTTCTCTTTCACCTCCTCTAACTTATGATGAGCTCCTATGATTTTTATTTTATCAACCAGCAATAGTATAATCACTACGATGAGGCAGATCAATATTACAACCTGTATTAAACCGTCCATAATCTTAAAAAAGGGACTTTGATTTCTCGTTGAACTCTTTCACCAGCATTTCTTCAAATAGTGTAAAATGATGTCGCAATATATTGTCCAGCAATGCGTAGAGGGGTATTCTATCCTCACCTACTACATTTGCAATTCTTGATAATCTAGTATGATGTTCATTGCTGACATAGATACTTTTGTCACCACGCTTATCCAACACCGTATCTGACAGGAACAGCGATTCATAATTCACATTTCCATAAGTTACCTGCTGATGCAGTTTTACGGTAACTTCAACTTGGTTTTTTTGCTTTTTCATCTTATAAAATGGGTTTAAATTTTTTATTAAAATATGCTGTAATCTCATCGCCATATTCACGGAAATGATTTTCTAGTATATTGTCTATATAGGAATACAGTGTTACTTTGTCCTCACGTGTCAACTGAACTATGCGCAGGAGCCGTTCGTGATATTCAGACCTTATATATACAACTTTTCCACTCCGCCCCGTAGGAAATCGGTTTACTAGAAACAACTCTTCGTAATCCATTTTTTTACCGGATCTTGCCCTGGATTTCTCAACTTTGGCCGTGGGATCTATAACTTTATCGGCGCTTTGCTCTGGATTTGCCGCTGGCAAAGGTTCATCGCCGCTCATGATGTTCATCAGGTACTCCTCATCTATGATGGGTTTCTCAAATTCTTTGCGATCTTTCTTTATTGCCATCTCAGATATGAATTATTTTTAAAAACTCTTTAACAAACTGATCCACACGCGTAGCTTTTAAAATCTGTAAGTCGGCAGGCAGCAGCGTAGATTTGAAAACATAGCTTCCTGTGTCATCAATTTCTTTCCGGAACCGTTTACTGTCCATGATCCGCGTCTGCATGATACTTAGTGACAGCTCCTCTATAACACTTTGATAAACTTCGTAAAGACCTGTCTTTTCCCTGCCATCAACCTGATTCCAGAATAGATATAAAGATTGCTCAATGGCATTTTTGTTCTGTGCAGGAAGTCTCAGGAAAACCTCACTAAACGCCAATGTACTCTCAACAACCAGTCGGTCTGCGGTGATTGGCGAAAAAATGTAGTTCATACCCTTTAAAGCACCGATTACTCCCTGTGTATTGGCGGTCCCGGGGAGATCGAAAAAAATAATATCCGGCGCAATGGAGCTGCTCTCACAGTAGTCAAAGGCCTTTTCGAGTGCGTTCTCCGCCTTACACTTTATGATCGGATAAGCTTTCTTATTGATCGTATGGAATTGTTTAACGGCCAGTCGTTTATGAAAATCGCTTTCCATAATGGTTCCCTTATCTCTTTCACGCATACCGATCAAACTATGCTGCGGAAAATCACAGTCAAGTACCAGGACATTATATCCAAGACGATAGTGCAATACGCTGGCAAGAAGTATGGTCATTGTAGATTTACCAACTCCACCTTTTTGTGCATAGATACTTACCTTTAAAGTTTTGTTCTTTTCTTCCATATTATATTATTTTATACTTTCTGAATTTTGAATATGTATGTAAGAGCGATTAACTCAGTTCACAGACATATTGTAAAATGTGCGCCTAACAGCTTTTCCTGGTTTGCAAAAAGCAGTACTCCAAGGCTGACATATTCTTAGTAAATCATTAATATTTCCTGCCGTTTAACACAGTGGTAAATAAACTTCTCATATTTTTGCCCTTATACTTTACCTTTTTTAAGCTTTTATGCTTTTATAGTTTTATTCTTTTACATTTTTAAAACCTAACATTTTTATGCTTTTGTAAATACCAGATTTGATAGCGGGTAAATAGCCAATAACTCCTACCCACATTCTTCCTACAAAGGAAAGTACCTTTCAAACTTTTTTTGTGAACGTTTCCATTCTTTCCTTCTTTTTCCTATCGTTTCCGAAAATCCTAGTGAATTCATTCTGAATTCCTCTTTCTTATAAAGAACTTACTATTCTGTTCCCAAGAACAGAGCAAGTTGTGTTTTGAGTGCCTCAAAACTGGTTCTGTGCCTCAAAACTACTTGCTCTGCCGAGGGCGTGGTAATCCTCCGAAGTCGGATTTACCTATTAAATGTTTTTGTGATTTTATGTGAATCAGTAGGAAAAACAAGGTTTTTAATGGCTCATAAGTATGAATGTTCATCGCTTTCTTTTAGGTTCTGGAAAAAAGATATGACAGCGAATCATAAAGGAGGTCGAAAACCTAAAATGGACAAAGCTACCCACCGATACGTCTTCCGTCTTACGGACGAAGAAAACGCAAGATTTCTTTCATTATTTGAGCAATCAGGACTTGATAACAAAGCTAAATTTATTGTTTCGCTATTGTTTGAAAGGAAGATAAATTCAGTTATTATAGATAAGAGCACCATTGATTACTGTACAAAATTATCGCAATTTTTTGCTCAGTTCAGGGCAATTGGCGTTAATTACAATCAGATCGTAAAGATCCTGCACACAAATTTTGGAGATAAAAAAACAGTCTTTTATATAGGGAAACTTGAAAAGCTGACCATTGAATTAGCTAATATCTGCCGGGAAATCATAATACTCGGCAAAAAATTTGAAGCTGAACATCTTGCTAAAAAACAACATTTATGATCGCCAAAATAGGACGTGGCTCAAAAATATATGGAGCGCTGTTGTATAATCATAGCAAGGTATTGCAGGATAATGGCCAGATTTTGTACATGAGCAATATGCTCGAAACACCTGATGGAAACTATACGACCGGACAATTATTCGCATCATTCATCCCCAATCTGGCTGTGAATAAAAAGACGGAAAAAACTGCAATCCATATTTCGCTCAATCCAGATCCGGATGATATTGTTTCGGATGAAGACTTCATCAACATTGCGAATGAATATATGACTAAAATGGGGTATGGCAATCAACCCTATGTGGTTTTTAAGCACAATGATATCGATAGAACACACATCCATATCGTATCAACAACAGTCGATGAAAATGGAATAAAAATATCCGATGTTTTTGAAAAGAAAAGATCAATGGAAATCTGTCGATATATTGAAAAAAAATACCAATTAACTCCGGCAGATCAAAAGATAAGTGCTGAAATCCGTTTTACCTTCACACCTGTCGATTACAACAAAGGAAATATTAAAAGCCAGATCGCTGCAGTGGTACGCTACTTACCTGAGTATTATAGCTTTCAGAACCTCGGAAGTTACAATGCATTGTTGTCCCTTTTCAACATTAATGCTGAGCACATAAAAAAAGATTTTAAAGGTGCGATAAAAGAAGGATTAGTTTATAGCGCTCTGGATGATGATGGTTCTAAAATAGGGAATCCTTTTAAAGCATCCCTGTTCGGTAAACAGGCGGGACTTATCGCCCTTCGATCACACTTTGAAAAAAGTAAGGCAGTAAATACCGAAATTAAAGCGAAAACCAGCGAAATTATTTCATCGGCTTTGACAATAACCACCAACGAAAAGGATTTTACATCTTATTTAATAGAACACCTAATCAATACAATAATCAGAAGAAATGAGCAGGGTAGATTGTACGGAATTACCTTTATAGATCACAATACAGGGCATGTATTCAACGGTTCTCATTTAGGCAAACAATTTTCTGCAAATATATTTCATGAACTCTTTTCAGGTCAAAACATAAATGAGAATTTGAAAACCGATCTTTTAGCTTTCCCAAAAGCTCCATTGAGTAATACAAAATCTTTAAAGGAAGATTTGCATCCGCTATTTGATTTTATGCTTAGTAACGGAAATATGATAAGTGACTGGGGTCTTTTGGATTTACTTCTGCTCGAAGGAATGGGTGAAGATCCCGAGGAACAGCTATTTGAATTCAATATGAAAAAAAAGAAAAAAAGAAGAAAAAAACTGGAATAAATCTGTAACCAAAACCCAATATTAAATTCAATAACCGATTGATTTTGAAATATTTACCGTAAACAACTTAAAGTTTGGTGCTGTAAAAGACATTCGTAATAACTGCTAAACATAGCACGTATGCGACTCTAGGCTCATTGCTACAACGCTCAGAATTCTTTTACCACAATGATACATTAATACTGACTTTCTGCTAATTCGTGAACATATGGTAGTTATGGAATTATCGAATCTTATCTCAGATACAAGGTTTGTATTGCTAATAAGTAAGGGTTTAAAACGTTGAATTTACCCCGACTTTGTTCCCCTACAGGACAATTCTGCCAGATTGAGAAACTCTTCTGTATTTTAGATAATGATACTTGCTTTGGATTTGATAATTGATTTCAATTTAAAAATTTTGGCTAACCATTAAATATTATTTAGGGTGATCAATACAAAATCAGTAATTTCAATTAATTTGAGAATATTATTTTTTTTTAAATATTTTTGCAAAATTGGTTAAATTATCAATCAAATTCATTTTTTTGTATATTTCAAGAATAAAAACTAGCCATAATGATTACCTTTTTCGTAGGGAATGGAACTCAAATTTTAAATAAAAAAAAATATCCGCTGCCGCATATTATTTTATCCCAACATTCTTGGAATGATTGGTGGGAATACAAAACACTTTATAATGTAAAACTCATTGATACTGATGGGCTAACTTATGATCTTGGGGGACTTAAAATCGGTAGTTTTGATCTTGATAGTGGAACTCCTGAGCTCCCACTAATTTTCAATGAGCTGCCGAATAATTTCTTCAGCCTAGGTCAGGATGTGAGCTACTATGAAGACATACGAAACCTTGGTGATGATTATCGTGAGACTATCCATGAGGCTCTGCATGACATTGCTTACGATGAAGATCTTTATGATAGAGCAATTAACCAAAAAGTCACATACCGTTCATTAATTCGCTCTGTATCAACCCATTCAGTAAAAGGACAATTTAACAGATTAGCAAATGGTAACGCTAATTTGACAAATTATGATTTCACATATAAATCCTTTTCCAGAAAAAACGAGAATAGACCAATTCAATTAAATTTCCGCGTTGATCCAAAATCGCAGCCTCCGACTAATATACATGTTATCATTGGCCGGAATGGTGTTGGAAAAACACATTTAATCAACAATATGATTGAATCACTTTTAGATGAATCAGCCCTAAAATTCGGAAAATTCACTTCGTCGATTTCAAACCGTTCTTCTGAAATTTTTGCAAATTTAGTTTCTGTAACATTTAGTGCTTTCGATGAGTCTGAACCCAAACCTGAAAGAAGAGACAAACGCTTAGGAGTCTCCTATTCCTATATTGGTTTAAGGGCGGAGCTAAAACTAAGTAGATCTACAGAAAACTTCACTGATGATTCAAAACAAACAAAAAAAAATTATACAACCAAAAGTCCCACTAAACTTAAAAACGAATTTGTTAAAAGTGCTATAGCATGTAAAGTTTCTGGTAAATTAAAACGCTTGAGAAGTGCCATAAGAGCACTAGAAGCTGACAACATTTTTAATGAAGCTGATTTAATTTCAATCTTTGATATCCCTCATGAAGAAGAGTTTGAAGAAAAAGCAGGGGCCATATTTAATAAATTCAGTTCTGGGCATAAAATAGTCTTGTTGACTATAACTAGATTAGTTGAAACCCTGCAAGAAAGAAGCCTAGTATTACTAGATGAACCGGAAGCCCATTTACATCCTCCACTATTGTCAGCATTTGTTCGGGCGCTTTCTGATCTATTAATAAAACAAAATGCAGTAGCTATTATCGCAACACATTCCCCAGTTGTTTTACAGGAGGTACCTAGGTCTTGTTGTTGGAAATTACGACGAGCAGGGGCGAATATTCATGCAGAAAGATTAGAAATAGAATCATTTGGAGAAAATGTAGGATCATTGACACAGGAAGTCTTTGGACTCGAAGTAACAGATGCAGGTTTTCATAAAGTATTAAGAAATACAGTAATAGAACTAGAAACCTATGAAGAAGTACTTGATAGATTTGCAAATCAACTTGGTTTAGAAGCTAAAGCAATAGTTAGAGCTATGATCTTAAATAACAATCAATAAGTAATGAGACATATACCCCTGCCTATAGATGAACATTCAGATGCATTCGATGCTTGTATTAGTAATTTTCAAGATCCGGCTGTAACGCAAAGTTTCATACAGGTTAAACACCATATTATTAATGCTGGAAATAATTTTGTTGAAAGAATAAATACAAACCAACTGTCGCTAATATTACCTTCGCCAAATATCAACGGCGTAAATATGAAGCAATCAATGATGAAACTCTACACTGACAAGCTATCTAAAAAGGGTCAGCCAGGGCGAGAATATTATGATAGGTGGCGTGCTCTCGCACCTAATAACCGTTGTCCGCTTTGTAGCGTAAAGCAGGTTACAACGCTTGATCATTACCTTTCTAAATCAGATTTTCCAATATTTGCTATTTTCCCATATAACCTTGTGCCAGCTTGTCGAGATTGTAACACAGAGAAACTTGCTCACATTGCTACACAATATGCAGAAGAAACTCTTCACCCTTATTTTGACAATATTGACCAACAGCAATGGCTATTTGCAACCATTAATGAAACACGACCACCGTCTTTCACTTTTCACATCGTACCTTCTCCAGACTGGAGCGCTGAAATGAGTTTAAGAGTAAGTAAACATATGGAAATCTTTAAGTTACACGATTTATTTGCCGATCATGGAGCTGAAGAATTATCAAATATTAGTTTCAGACTTAATAAATTATTTAATCTGGGAGGTGCAGCAGCAGTAGAAGAACATTTATATGATTGCATGGAAAGTTGTCAAGAATCAAATTTAAATTCATGGAGAACTGCAACTTATAAAGCAATGTTCGAAAGCACATGGTTTCATTCGAATGGATTTCAACCTTAGAATCTGAATATATTTTCTGTAAGTTATTTAAGGATTTATCTAAAAAATATCATTGAATTGAAAAACTATAGTTTTACAAGTTCCAGTTTTCTATTTGATGGCGGAACGTTTTCAACTCTATCTACTTGTTAACTAACCACATACTTCCGTTTAGGACAATAATGGTAAAATTATACAGATAATATACCATATCTCGACTAATTCCTTACTTCTAGCTACCTATGGTGAAAATTTTCACCTATGCAAGAAGACGATTTACGAGGGTTGGCCAAAATAATGGCCTTTATGCGTGCAGTCAGTATCCTATTGGTTCTCATGAATTTCTATTGGTTCTGTTATTCCTTTTTTCGCGAACAGGGATGGACGCTCGAAGTTTTGGAAAGGATACTAAATAATTTTCAGAGAACCTCCGGTCTGTTTAGTAACTCAATAAACAGCAAAATATTTGCCCTGATTCTACTTGCTCTCAGTTGTCTGGGCACAAAAGGGGTAAAAAATGAAAAGATTAAATGGAGAAACATCAATACCTGCCTTTTTGCAGGTTCATTACTTTACCTTCTAAATTTCCCTATTCTTAAAATTTCTAATGTATTGTATATGCTGACCACATCCGCAGGATTTATTCTACTGATGGTTGCCGGATTGTGGATGAGCAGGCTTTTGAAAAACAGACTGATGGATGATCCATTCAATAACGAAAATGAAAGTTTCCTGCAGGAAACACGTCTCATTGAAAATGAGTATTCTGTAAACCTGCCAACCAAGTTCTACTTTAAAGGTAAATGGAATGATGGTTATATTTCTGTGGTCAACGTTTTTAGGGCCTCAATCGTACTTGGCACGCCCGGAAGTGGGAAAAGCTATGCAATTGTAAATAACTACATAAAACAGCATATTGAGAAAGGATTCTCCATGTACATCTATGATTTCAAATTTGATGATCTCTCAATAATTGCGTACAACCATCTATTGAAACATAGTGACAAATATCAAGTAAAACCAAAATTCTATGTGATCAATTTCGATGACCCCCGCAAAAGTCATCGTTGTAACCCATTAAGTCCAAAATTTATGACAGATATATCGGATGCCTATGAGGCGTCATATACTATTATGCTCAATCTAAATAAAACATGGATTCAAAAGCAAGGTGACTTCTTTGTCGAATCTCCAATCATATTACTAGCTGCAATAATATGGTTCCTTAAAATATATGAAAATGGTAAATTCTGTACATTCCCGCATGCTATAGAACTTTTGAATAAAAAATATGCAGATATATTCACAATTCTTACAAGCTATTCACAACTGGAAAATTATCTAAGTCCCTTCCTGGATGCATGGGAGGGTGGTGCACAAGACCAGCTCCAAGGTCAGATCGCTTCAGCAAAAATTCCTTTATCACGTATGATTTCCCCTCAGCTTTATTGGGTAATGACAGGTGATGATTTCTCATTGGATATAAATAATCCAGCCGAACCCAAAATCCTTTGTGTAGGCAATAATCCTGATCGTCAGAACATATACTCTGCGGCATTAGGATTATATAATTCAAGGATAGTGAAGATGATCAATAAAAAAGGAAAATTAAAAAGCTCAGTAATTATAGACGAACTTCCTACAATTTATTTCCGTGGTCTGGACAATCTCATTGCAACAGCGAGAAGCAATAAAGTAGCAGTATGTCTCGGATTTCAGGATTTTTCTCAGCTGATCAGGGATTACGGGGACAAGGAGGCCAAAGTAATACAGAATACGGTAGGTAATATTTTTTCAGGTCAGGTCGTTGGCGAAACTGCCAAAGCACTATCAGAACGTTTTGGGAAAATTGTACAAAAAAGGCAGTCCATTAGTATCAATAGGAATGACACCAGTTCTTCCATATCAACGCAGCTTGACAGCTTAATTCCTGCATCTAAAATTTCAACGCTTTCCCAGGGCATGTTCGTCGGAGCAGTAGCTGATAATTTTGGTGAGAAAATAGAACAAAAAATATTTCATGCGCAGATTGTAGTCGATACTGATAAAGTGGCTGAAGAAACCAAAAATTATAAACCTATTCCACAGATCCGTTCTTTTATTTCAGAAGGGAAAGATAACATGGACGAAGTAATTGATGAAAATTACCGCCAGATAAAACTTGATGTTTCAATTATAATTGCGAACGAACTAGCAAGAATTGCAGAAGATCCTGAATTAGCCCACTTAATTCGTTAGGATTGATTTCAAAATATATTGAGAAGTCAAAAAGAAGAACCCAACTAAAATCCGAGAGAAGATACATATCACATTTCTAGTGTTAATAAAATTGAATTAAATATGAAAGCACCAATAATTAATCAGCCGGACACACACACCTTATATCACGGTACCAATACTGATTTTAATCAATTTTTCTTAGAATATTTAGGACAGAATACCCAATGGGAAAATTGTCACCGAGGCATACATTTTACAAAAGAAATCGGTATAGCACAACTCTTCGGTGATAACGTTTTAGAATGTCAAGCTGTCTTAAAAAAAGCGTTGAATTTAGACGATGTATTTGGTTCTGCAGATCAAGCTCCTGATATTGTGAATATCATATTTGAAGAAAATATCTCAGATCCTGATGAAGCTTTGGAGTTTATCGATGAAAGTATTGGATTAGGAGAATATGCGGAATTTATGGACGCCTTTAACTCACAAGATAACCTCAGTATGTTTAAAGAACGTGGTTATGATCATATCATATCAAGGTTCTCCAGGGATAAAATTGAATATTGTGTTTTTGACCCTGCTAATATTACCATTTCCACCAAAAATATTATTTCTCTTTTTCCTCAGAGCGATTATCTTTCTGTGCTACCTGCAAATTCCCGACAGATCCAAAATATAATCAAAGCCTTACATTTACAAGATCAGAGGGAAATAAATCTACTTTACAAACAATTACAAAAAAATATCAATAGTATCCCCGACAAAATTGATGGCTACGAAATAGATAATCTCAAAAAACTTCATATTCTTGCCGCAAAAGATCATAAATCGGGATGTCTCTCCTATTCTATCAGTAAAGGGAAATTATATAGAGAGCTACCAGATATTTTAGATGGAAAATCTCCAGTACTAAAATTGTCGGCAGATAAAGTCAAAAACCAAGGTATGAGAATCTCACGTTAAGCATAATTGCCCATTGTGAGATCTCATCGAACTACAATCAAACCATTACTGAAAGCTCAAAATTATAACTTAAGCCCAGTTTTTAATTTTTCATTGGAAGCCCTTGTTTTAATTTGATCATCTGATTCCTCAACTTCCTTATCATTGTTGTTTTCAAGAGAAGTCTGAATACGTCGCTCCACACTTGCAAGCTCCGTTTTCAGTGATGCAAGCTGTTTTTCCTTATTCCAGCTACCATTCACAATATCATTAAGTACAATCTGATCGTCTTTTAGTGCCTTAAGCTTTTTGTCCTCCTCCGCGATAAGTCCCGGAAGTTTCTTTATGGCAGTGATAAAATTTAAACTTGCACGCTCTGGGTCATTTGCCATGATACCATTATTATGAGTGTACTTGATATTCCCCTCACCGCAAACAAAAAATCTGTTATCTCTTTCAACAGGACCGGAACTGTCTTTTTGCGTCATTTCTGTTTTTACTAGTAATCTAAAGCCATATAGAGATCCTATTTCCTCATAATCTCCACCTGTTCTGGAAGCAAGTGCAAGCTTACCCAGCTTTGCACCTATTTCCTTGACACCCGCATCTTTGGAAATACCATCCAAAAGTATCGGATTTAAAATATCTCCGTCTTTAGACCTTTGTACGCGCTGTTGAAAATTATTCCAGTCTACGCTTAGCCTTTCCAGTCGTGAAGTTTTTGTTTCCAGTTCTTCTACCAAACTTTCAAGTTTCGAGGAAGAACTCCATTTTGACCTTAAAAAAGCATGTTTCTCGCTTTCCAAAGCAGATATTTTCTTTTCAATTTTCGCTTTTTCCAGTAGATCAGTATTTCCGGAAAGTAAAGCAACGTATTCGGAAAAATTCATACCTGAAACTTCATCCATGCCGCCCTCATCTAGGGTTCTCACTGTTACCGTATTACTTTTCAATTGCCCGATAAAGCGTTGTTTGTTCGCTAAAGTATTAAACTTATAAGCATCAAGGGATTTTTCAACAGCATATATAAAAACATCGACCTTATTGCCTGCAAAAAATTTAGCAATATCATTCCCCTTTCGTACAGCACGACCATCCCGTTGTTCCAGATCCGACGGCCTCCACGGAATATCAAGATGATGTACTGCTACAGCTCGCTTTTGGGCATTTACTCCCGTTCCAAGCATTTCTGTTGATCCAAAAAGAACTCTTATCCTGCCCTCATTCGTCGCTCTTATTAGCTCCTTACGCTGATCCTCGGTCTTTGCTTGCTGAATAAAACGAATCTCTTCCGCAGGTATACCATAATCCAGCACAAGCTTCTTCTTAATCTCACTATATACATTCCATTCGTCTGCCTTATAGGTGCCAAGGTCTGAGAAAACAAACTGCGTCCCTTTCTGTGCATTATATTTCATATAATATTTTGAAATATTTGCTGCACAGACAGAAGCTTTATTTCCGGGATCATCGCCATATCGAGGAGAAATAAGACGCATATCCAGCGACATCTTCCGTGCGTAATCAGTTGCAATAAGCATCTTGGCTTTCTGCTCTGTAGGTGACAGAGGTTGCCTTCCCAATAGTTCAGCATTACCGGTCTTAGCAAACTCCATCAATTTCTTGATAAAAATTTCCTGTTCTGCAGTTGGAGGAATATGGTACAGTATCTCATTTTTTGAAGGCCTGTCTATACCAATATCTGCTGCCGTACGATAATCCGTAATTTCCGTATAGAACTGTGACAGTTCAGGGACCTTGATAAAATGCCTGAACCGTTCCTTCTGAACAATATTATTCGCTACCGAGAATTCATAGTCTATGGACTTACGGGCATAGATCGCTGCCCATGCGTCAAAACAGTTTATCCCCTGTCTTTCCAGTGCTTTGGGTCTTAAAAACTTAAAAAGGCAATATAACTCGGTAAGTGAATTTGAAATTGTCGTTCCGGAAAGGAATGTGGCCCCTAGATCTTTTCCGGTTCTTTCCTGAATAGTTCGAATCGCAAAAAGCAGATTGAGTGCCTTTTGGCTTCCCTGCACATTTCCCAGTCCTGCTACACGCTCATGCCTTGTATTGAACATAAGATTCTTGAATTTATGACTTTCATCAACAAAAAGATGGTCGATTCCCATCATTTTAAAATCCACAACATCATCTTTACGATTTTCAATATCGTGTTCCAGAGTCTTCAACTTTACGTTCAGGTTCTTCTTTCTAATTTCTACACCTTTCAACATAGCACCGGAGATATCTTTTCCCTGATTGCGCAAAGCATCGAGATTCTGTTCCACAGAATGGAGCTCCGCCTGTAGAATCTCTTTCTGTAACTCAGGCGACTGCGGAATCATCCCAAACTGGTCGTGGGTGAGAATGATACAGTCCCAGTCATTATTTTTAATGTCTCCAAAGATCTTTAGCCTCTTTTGCGAAGTAAAATCTTTTTTTCCGGGATATAAGATTTTTGCAAATGGATAGGCTTTTTGATAGGTTTCGGCTATTTCATGTACATTGGCTTTCAGCGCAATGATCATGGGCTTGTGAACTAGCCCCAGTCTTTTCATTTCTTGCGCTCCACCGACCATAATGAGTGTCTTGCCTGCTCCCACCTCGTGATCGCAAATACCTCCATTATTGCTTTTGAGCATGTAGATCGCATCTTTTTGGCTGTCATACAAGTCTTCGATATTTAGAGCCCTACGGTCAAGTCCTGGAAAAGTCTGGTGACTACCATCATAATGCGGTCTGACATGGCAATTAAAAAGATCATTATATCTTTCCGTGAGATCCTTTTTAAACTCGTCATTCTGCTGATATAGCCAGTCAGTAAATTCGTTCCGTATTTCGTCAATTTTTCCATTGGCCATTTGTATGGCGTCCATATCTTTGACCTTGACAGCTGTACCATCAGCCAGATATTCGGTTTTGGTGATGTCCGGAGTTGTATTGACCAAGGCATGACGGAGCAGGTTCAGACCATCAAATGTTCTGCTTTCCGATTTTATCGCATATTTGTCAGTAATTTTAACATTGCTCGCTTTCGCATTCACGGAAAAATCGTCACTGCTTTCCGAATAGTAAATCTTGATATCTGTATCAAAAAGGTGGCTTGCAAAGCCATTATAAATATCACATCCGATCCAGCGCTCACCCAGATTAAAATCCAGCTCATCAAATTTTATAGGCTCGGGTCTGGCTTTTTCAAGTGCTTCAAGACTTTTCAGGGCTTCTGTATCTTCGGGATGCGTGGCTATGTATTCGTTCAACAGCCTGGCCTTTAAAACTACATTGCCTGCCAGAAATTTCTGGGAAACCTCCATGTTGCCCGAGAGTGGATTATAGTAGATTTGCCCCTGTAAGTTTTGACGTAATTCACTTTCTGTTGTACTACTGATCTCCTCCATAAATGCCAGGTCAACATTTCCGTACAGATTAAGCGAGGCAGACAGGGCCTCTGAAGCACTGCTTACTGTAACTTCTCTTGTTGAAAAGCTGACCGGATGGTCAAAAATATCGGACTTACGGACTACACCTCCGACCACTCGCTCCAGAGAGGGAACTTCATTCCCAGATGCGTCCAGCTTGATATATTTAATGTTCTCGGCACTGTTTAAAGTTCCAAAGCGGTCAACAAAATTATCATAAGTCTCATTCAGCACTTTTCTGCTTTCTATATCCTCCCGTCTGTTGCTTGCTTCAAAATCATAAAGCAGATGATAATTGTCCCGTAGCTTTATATAGCTTTCGATCCGTTGTTGGTCTTTTAACGATAAATCAATAAACTGAAAAATAAAACTTCCGTCCCGCCGGTTCAATTTGAGTTTACCTACCCTACCGTTAAAAACAACCAAGGTATTATCACGATAAAATGCCTTAATCTCATCCGTGAATCTTTCAGGTTCCTTTGTGGAAGCATCATTATCCGGACGTTCATAAAATAAGGATCTTGATTCAGCATTCTTCTTTGTAGCATCGAAGGAATGTTTACGGGAACTACTCTTCTCATTTTTGTTAATTTCACCATTCAGTTTATCCTTTTGATGTACTGCTCCCACTTCTCCAAAATCAAAAAAGGAAAGTTGCTTAAACTGTGTGACCTCATTTTTTGTTGTATTTTTTACTCTTCGCTTTGTCTTTTTAATTGACAGCTCATCAATCACCTGATCTGAAAATAGACTGAGTTGCGTAGCTTTTTCATGATCGCCCGTATCAACGATATTTTTTTCTGAAATATTGATAATAGGTTTTGATGAAACCTTAGTATCAATAGCTTCTATCTTATATCTATTGAAAAGTTCATGATTGAAATATTGACTGAAATAATCTGCAAGCTGCTTATTTAGATCTGCCGCAATACCCTCGATTCCCCCGTCATGCAGATGAACAGTTGTAGGTTTACCATATTGGTCAGTATCCTGAAAAGATCTTGTGGCAATGATGTGATTGGGATTGTAAAATAAAAGATTACAATTTTCGCTCGTAACCATGAAATCAAGTGCACGCTTAGAGAGGGACCGTGGCCCGGTGTTTTTCTGTAAGACAATCAGGTCAGTTCCAACAGAAGTTCCACTTTCCTCAAATAGATTGTTGGGTAAACGTAAAGCACACACCAGCTGGTGTTCCCGCATCAGTGCTTCTCGTATAGGATAATTAGACGGGCTGTTCAAAACACCCTGGGATGTTATGAAAGCAAGCAGACCGCCTTCCCTAAGCTTATCAGTGGCTTTTAAAAAGAAATAATTGTGTACACTCTGCGTAGCAAATTTTCGTGCTTTGTCCTGTCCCTTTGAATAGGTCAGATCATAAATTGAAGTCGTTCCAAAGGGAATGTTTCCTATAATAAGGTCATATCCTGAATCTTCTTCTCTTATATTTTCAAAGCTGTCTACGCGGATGTCCGCACCGGAACCATATAGATTTTTTAGTATTTTCCCCGTTAGTAAATCCTGTTCATAAGCACATATATTTATCTCATTACTGTCTCTGAAAGGCGCAATAAATGCGCCCACTCCCGCAGCAGGTTCAAGGATGCTACCGATGGAGATACCTGTGTTTCTGATTGCGGTTGCTATGCTCTCTGTGATTTCCGTAGGTGTGTAAAAGGCATCGAGAATAGAACCCTTAATTTTTGATACATATTCCCGATAACTGTTCTCATCTTCCGAATTTTCCTTAACCACAGAAAACAGTTCCTGTGTCAAAGAGAAATAAGGCATATCAGAGGCTTTCCAACGATTTATATCGTCCGGCTCACCTACCGGACTCAATATAAACTTTAACCCTCCAAATCCTGAATATTTTTTTAATACGGATATTTCATCTTCCGATGCAGATCTCGCTTCTTTTTCAAGTGAGAAAACGGTTTGGATCGCATCAATGTTCTGGCGGATGCTCCGCTTCTTATCGAATGCCATTTTGCGCTATCCAGATGGCGACGAAACCCGTTAACTCCGTGTAAAGTAGATCGTAATCTGTCGTATACGCAAAATCATCAGTCAGCTCATAATGATCAAAGATGTTCTTACATTCAGGAAGGATCTTCAACGCAAAATCCCGAAAATCGAGCTCATCGAAAACATCCGAAAACTCGTAGGTTAGCACTTCAAACAGCGTATCAAATCTGGAAAAATGCAATCCTTCATAGAGAATATAATTAGCGATCTCATTGCATTTATTGACATGATTGCCCGAGCGAAAAGCACCTTCATACGCATTTGCTGCCCATCGTGCACGTTGGTTAATAAACTTGGTGTCTCTGCTTCTCTCCGGAAAACTGGAATCAATATGATCCTGTAGCTTTAGTTGATAGTAGGAAAAGTCCTGGTTTTGATTTTTCATATCGCTATATTTTTCTAGAATTTTATAGCGGTAAACCTAATGAGGTACGGGGGCAATGTTCGGTTTGGTACCTAACCTTTCCTATTCTTGCCGCAATATTCATATACCACAAAAAAAGCCCGGAACCATTGTCGGCCCCGGGCTTCACTAACCAAATCACATCATGAACTATCTGTATTTTCCTTTCTTTTTTTGTTCAAATTCAAAAGTTGTTGAACCGGAACCGTCCAGCAGGATATAGGCATTGAATGATTTCTTACTCTTTCCTACCATACTTTTGATCAACGGGGTTCTACCTTTGGTGAGAAGAGCATCAATTTCCCTATAACTTAGCTGTACTCCACATATATTGCGAAATAAGATCCACTCACAGCTCTCATTCGTACACTTAACAACTTTTTCACGGAGAATCACTTTACCCTTACATTTGGGGCAGCTTAGATCCTTATTATCCATCGGAGCTCTTTTTATGTTCAATAATTCATTGGTAATGGCATGTACTGCGTGTTCAACCTCTGCATGAAAGTCTTTAGCATCGATCTCTCCATTTTCAATTTTTTCAAACGCAATCTCCCATTTTGCGGTCATCGCAGCATCCGCTATTTTCTTATCTGCAACAATTTCATAAACAAGCATTCCTTTATCGGTGGGAACAATATTCTTTTTCTCCCTAATGATATATCCTCGGTCAAAAAGGGTTTCGATAATAGCCGCACGTGTGGCAGGTGTTCCGATCCCGATGTTTTTCAGGATTTTTCGCTCTTCCTCATTTTCAACCGTGCTACCCACATTTTCCATCGTGGCAAGAAGATCAGCTTCAGTATAGAGCATAGGTGGCTTTGTTTTCTTGGCAAGGACTTTTAGGGCATCAATGTTCAGCTGCATTCCGGCTTGGAGATCGGGAAATTCGGTGACAAGATCCTCACTCTCCTGCTCAAAATTTCCATTGATCATTTTCCAGCCTGCAGAAATGATCCTAATTGCCTTCAATTTAAAATCATAATGCAAAACAGAGATTTTTACATCCGTTATTTCCCTGTGGCACGGCGGTGAAACAGATTCAAGAAGACGTTTTGCAATCATATCATATAAAGCATCTTCGATTGGTTCCAGTCTGGTCGGGATATTTTCAGTAATAAGGATGCCGTGGTGGTCACTAACTTTCACATCATTTACAATGTGCTTATTATAACGTTCCCACTTAATATTATTAACACACTCCTTACATGAAGAGCGGGAAGCTAAAGCGAGAATCAGCGAAGGTACTTCCGGCCAGATGTCCTCTGGTATATATTTTGACCCCGTTCTGGGGTATGTAATAAATTTCTTCTCGTAAAGTTTCTGCGCAATCTCAAGTGTCCGCTCGGCAGAATAACCCAACTTTTTATTCGCTTCTTTCTGTAGTCCGGTAAGGTCAAAAAGTAGAGGAGCCTGGATAGTACCCGTTTTTTTATCTACCTGTTTTACCTCAGCGTTACCGCATCGCTCAAGATTTCGCATGATAGATTCGGCTTTATCTTTATCCTCCCACTTATTTTCGGATTGACTTCTGAAACTTATACCCTCCTTGATTAAAGTCAATTCCAGCTGAAAATAATTTTTGATCTCAAATGCTTTATGTGCAAGATAACGCTTACAGATCATCGCAAGAGTTGGCGTCTGCACCCTTCCCAAGGAAAATAGACCATCACCCATCGCTACTGTCAGCGCCTGCGTTGCGTTGATCCCAACCAGCCAGTCAGATTCCGATCTTTCCCTGCCCGCTTCAAAAAGACCGTTAAATTCACTTCCTTCCTTTATATTTTGAAATCCTTGGATAATTGCCTTTTCTGTCAGGCTGTTGATCCATAATCGCTCAAAGGGTTTAGTACAACCAAGATATTGATAGATAAACCGAAAGATCACTTCACCTTCTCGCCCTGCATCTGTTGCAACAATGATACTGTCGCACTTTTCAAATATTGAGCCTATTATTTCAAGCTGCCTTTTTGAACCTTCATCGTAGATATAGCCCTGACCCGATTTCACCCTTCTTCCGATAAGTTTGAACTCCCCAGGGATAATGGGAAGGGATTCTTTATTGAATCCCTTCATCCCATAATCCTCTGGCATCGCTAGTCCGACAAGATGTCCATATGCCCATGTTACCAGAAATCCTGATCCCTCACAATATCCTTCCCTCTTTTCTGTCGCCCCTACAACTCGTGCAAGTTCATAGGCTACAGAGGGCTTTTCTGCAATAATCGCTTTCATTAGATCTGATTTTAATGCAGTTTAGGTTTTCTGGAGTTTTCTTTTTTAGCATCGCTATTCAGGGAAGTTTTGGCTGCAACATCCTGTTTATTTGACTGTCCTTGCCCCTCTTTCTGCGTTTCAGACTGTTTTTGAGTTTTGTCCTGCTGTGGATTATCAAAATCAAATTTTATTCTTCCCTCGTGTTTATCAAACCATACATATCCGGCATATAATTTGGTTTTTTCCTTATTGATAAAATCCTTCACATAAATAACCTCACTTTGCTCTAACTGCTTTTTCTCATCTTCTGTAAAAACCCTTCCCCTAAAATCATCCCGGATTCCTTCGGTCTGTCCCTGTTGCTGGCTCTCACTCTGTCCCACAAAGACAAGTTTTTTTGCATCTGCATTATATTGCAATTCCTGATTAAAAACTTCCCCTGTTTTTGTATTGACCATACCTTCAACTAAAACTGGCTTCCCTTCCAGTAATTCAGCTTTTTGTTCAGGACTTAACTTAACACCCCCAAACTTTTCACTGATCTTAATGAGCTCCACAGGAAAGGACACCACCTCATTGGTAAGTTTATCAATGCTGATCAGTGATTTCACCTTAGAACCGTCGGAGTAATTTGTGAGTTCCGCAACCCGGCCCATGTTTCCTGTCTTTTTCAAATTGTCTTTATCTTCGGTTGTAAAGACATGCCCGTAAAACTGATTTTTTAAATCTGGCTCGAGACGAACCCCATGCGCCATGACCACTACCTGATCCTGATCTTTAACCTTACGTAGTGATAGTCGCGCATCACCCTTCATTACTACACCATTAAAATTTCCTTCAATCCTGTAAATTCCATCCGATTTGTAACCCTTTAGCAGTTTGTCCAACTGTCCGTTCTTTTCCAGAAGCGCACGGTTCAGATTAAGTTTTTCAAGTGATGTCCAGTCAATCTGATCGACATTGTACTTGTAAACTGGTTTGGTTTCAGTTGCCTGAGCTGCGTTTTCCGCTGTTTGATTTGATCCCATATTTTTTTGATTTAATTTGTTGTCGTACTTAATCTCGAGTGCATCCAGAAGCTTGTTGCCCTCTGGTGTGGGATTGTCGATCGCTTTCTGTAATTTTTTGGCAACATCATTCAGATCAATTTCAGGTGCCCTGAAGAACCGGAATGATATGGGGTCATTTAACCTACGCCAGAAATTGGAAAAGAAGTTGCTAACGGCATCACCCTTATCGACACGCATAAAATCCATCAAACTTGACTGTTTCGGATCGGCAGTCTGCAGATTTCCATCATCGTCAACACCTTTTACCGCCTCAATACGGTTTTTCTTCTTATCAAGTACTAAAAGGATATCTGATAATGCTTCCAATACTTGCGGTTGGTTTTCTTTAGAAATAGTTTGTTCGCTCATAATAAAAAGTTTTTACGTTGCTCTAATCTATAGTTTGCTAAGTCCATAGTTCCTTTGCGATCCACCACTTTCCTACATAGGCGTATACTTACCGCCTTGATAACTGTCACGGATAAACTGATGGATATCAGAACTTTTGTAGAAAACTTTACCACTTATCGTAAAGTATTTGATCTTACCAATTGTACGGTAACGTTGCAGGCAGCGATAGGTTATCTTTAACATCTGAAGGACATCCTGATTGTCCAGCAACTCTTCGCCGTCAATACTTAATCTTTTCTTTTCCCTGTTTTCCAGATCTCCAGCAAGAATGTCAAATCGTTTCATGATTCGATCCATCCAATTCAAAAATTCAATTCTGTCAATATTCATAGCTTGTGCTGTTTGGTTTATAGAGCCAAAATTGACCTAGTTTTTCCAGCTATTTCTAACAGGAGGAGTCCCCATATCGTAGTCATATGGGATTTTTTTTTACTACTTTTTAGGGGGAATAATCAAGATTTAAGCATTTACAGGTGAGTCATTATATATACTATATGACTATATATGGTTAAAAAAAAGGGCAATCTGACAGATTACCCTTCTTTGAAAAAACTGGTGTTATATATAACTATAAATCGTTATCCATGTACTGTTCAAGAGAATGTTTCAGAAAATGTAAATACCGCGCTCTCTGACCAGCCCTAAATTTCATCTGATAGAATGCATGATGAATATCCCCGAGACTTACCTCAAAAATATCTTCAAACATTTGGCTGATCTTTCGTAATCCAGCTCGCCCATTTGAAACACTTCTTGAAATATGAAGTGCATAGATTAGTTCTATGAGCGCATTTTTTGAATCAGTCCAAGAAAATTCAGCATCTTCATCAATATCAAAATGATTATTGTCCGTTGGTTCAAACCGATTAAATTTTCCTGAAAGATAAGAATGGTACAGATCATATGCCTTGATCTGCGCCACCTTGTAATCATAGTAGGTCGAAAATTCCCTATCAACCTCAAAGAAGAAACTATCCACCCCATCAAAATAGTTAATATTTCCCAGCCTAAAATAGTATTCATCCTTATCAGACCGACCTGTACGATAATAACTGTAGAAATCCGAAGATGCAACATGCTTTTTGTACTCTTTACTGAGTAATTTTATTTGTTCTGTATAATAAGGTTCGGTTAGCTCTGAATTTATTGGACTATATGCTTCAATTTTTACAACTTTATTGTAAAACATGAGCTGGCCCAGAATTTCAGGTTTAACTCTTTTAAAAAAAATAATTTCATCAAAAATACTATCGAACCCTTTGAGATTAATTTGTGCTTTTAATTCTGTTAAAGTCTTGTCAAGAAATGAGACCATGTGATAAGCTTCATCAATTGCACTTTTCTTGCATCTTGACACATTTATCTCTTCTTTCTCAATAGATAATAAAATGTTTTTATATGCCTGTTTCATATGATTTTTATTTAAAGTGAATTATGCCCCACACTTTAAAATATATCCCTATTATTGAGATAAAACAAAATTAAATATACGCTATAATTTATTTCTTACTCATTGACTACAAGGGTGTTTTATTATTTGCAGCTACAGAATTGGTATCCGCATTGAAATAGGTAAAATCTGTATTTAATACTATGTTGAATTATTACTGTATGAGAACTGATAGCATTAAATAATAAATTATAATACTACAAGGAAATTTGCCGATCTTTCAATAAATCGACAGCTTATTCTAACAGACCGCTGCACTGTAAAAAAAAAGTAGGTTCATCTTACGATCACATAAACTTTATAGCAAAAGCCTAAAACTTCGACCAAATATTTAATAGTTGAGCGGTGCGCCGTTTTGCTTCATTTTTTTCCCAGTGACCAAAGGAAACCGTCCCTATAAATGTACTTCTTTACCTAAAGTAATTTTTGTAACATAGTTTACAGAATAACAAATTAAGGGCTATTTGCTTTAAAAGTTTTTGATAAAAGGCAAAAAAAACATGTTTCTTTGAATTTATTAACGTATATTCCATTTTTCATTACTAACTACACATTTAATCTTTCCAAAATTAAAAATGAGAAATACGGTAAGTACATTGGAAGAAAATTTAGCGAAAGAAACTTTATTGGGATTTCTCCAAGATATTCATTCCATGTCTCCAGAGCTTCGTGCTACCCTATTTTCTAATACATATTTGCTAAAAGTAAATAAGAAGCATATTCTACTTGACATAGACGAAATCCAAAAGTCACTTTTTTTTATCGTTAGAGGTGCGGTAAGGTCATACTATCTTGATAGTTTTGGTAAGGATGCAACTTCTTGGCTACTCTTTGAGGGAGATCTGGCAATTTCGGTATATAGCTTTTTTAGCCAGAAGCGATCTTTTGAGGTTTTGGAAGCTTTAGAAGATACAACTGTACTAGTATTAAGCCATGAAAAATTGATGGAACTATATCAGTCCTTTCCTGAATTCAATTATATAGGAAGGATTCTAACTGAAACATATTATATAAAAGCAGAGGAAAAAGCGAACGAATTACGTGTTTTTAGTGCAACAGAACGCTATCAGCATCTTCTCCGAAAATATCCCAATATTATAGCACGCATACCGTTAGGTATGATCTCTTCATACCTTGGGATCACCCAATCAACGTTAAGTAGAATACGTGCTAAAAAGGAAAACTAAAACTATCTTGTGATACAAAACTTACGAAATAATCACTTGATTATGAACTTTTAGGACAAAATACAACAGGAAATATCCGTAAATTTTTAACAATCAAAAATTTTATTTTTGTGTAATCGTTGTTTATCGTCCTATCATATATTCATCGAAATCCTACAGATATTTTTTCTTAAAGTCCATATATTCATTATGGAAAAATCATTCAAAATAAATTTTGAAATTACCAATAAATGAGAATGAATAAAAAGTCAAAATCCCAAAATCAATTATAATTTTTGTTCATTCATTAAAACCAAATTAATAAACATTTAAAATTAAGAAGATGAAAAAACGATCGAAAGGACCACCACCATCAGCCCTAACACTAAAAGTAATAAGGGAAAACCTTAACAATTTCAGCCCCAAATTGTTACCAATTGCAGCAACAAAAATTAAATAAACAGTAATTAATAAATAAAAATGCATGGGAACATATTTTAAAATATCATCCACAATTTTTACAGGTAAAACAAAAAAAGAGTTGGCTTTTGCCAACTCTTTAAAACTGTATATTTAGTATTGTTACCAAAACTTCAACCCTTTTTTCTTCTTTATTTTTTAATGAAATTGAATACTTCACTGTTGATTGTACCACTAGCGTTTGCCTGAATGCCCTTTTAAAAAAAGGTGATGTTGTCAATATTCCAGAAAACGTAGAATATTAGCGGGAGCAACTGCAAATAACAAAATGGTACATATTGCCTTCACTAATTTTAAGGAAGCTGTTCAGATTAAATCGTTAAAACCTGTCACTAACGAAGAGCTTGACTCAGCAAATAAATAATATTGATATCCTATTGCTTTATCATCTAAAGAACTGTTATAAAATAATTGGTCCAACTTTATTGAATCTGTCCTCATCAAAAATCATTTTATTTCTTGTTTTATTTTTTTACTAATATCCTCTTTTGTGATGTATTTTTTGCTACCTGTAATTATTGCTGCGTCATATCCAATTTGTTTACTTTCAGCCGCCGAAAAAACTAGAAGTTGTTGCATTAAATGAGATGGAATGGACCCCACATTCAGGATACGTTTTGTTTCATCAAAATAGGTTCTCTTGTCACTCCTTTTCGAACCTGAATTTCCATTTAGAAAATAGACTTTCTTACCCTTAAATGAAAACACGTTTCGTTGTTTTTCGAAGTAGAAGTCCAAATATCTAGATTCACAAATATTCAATGCGCCAGACAAATCTGTTCCAAATTCATTTAAACAATGTATTATATCTTTTGGCATTCTTTGGATAGAATTTTCCTGACTGTATAGTTGTGCTGTGAAAAACATGGATACTATCGTAATTAATGTTGTTTTGCGCATTTTAGTTTCGATTTATTAAGGAATCTGTTTCCTTTTATAATTATCTTCCAAATCTCGGAAATAAAACATAAATAGAGTTGTCTATTAGCCAACTTTATCACTTCTAAATTTAAGAATAATACTGAGGTAAAACGCAATAATCAAAGGTTTCGAACCAAGCAGCATTGCCATTATTTACTATTTTCTATCAAATTAACAATCTCTTTTAATGGTAGTTGCAATAAAAAAATAAATATCATTGAGTATTCATAAATTTTTTTAAATTTGTTATGAATGAACATTCAGTTAGGAGAATTATGGGAGGAGAGAAAGTAGATAAAAAAACTCAGATTGTAAAAACAGCATTACGGTTATTTTCAGAACAGGGTCTGCAACAGACATCAATGGCACAACTTTCAAAAGAGTCAGGAGTTGCAGTAGGAACAATGTATTTACATTTTAAAAGTAAGGATGAATTGGTTGAAGGATTATTTCTGCATATTCAAGAATCGTTTGGTAAAGCGGTTAATCTTTCTGAAGTAGAAATGAAAGCTTCTTACAAGGATCGTTTTTTTATTTTAGGCAGAAAAGTACATCATTATTATGTAGACAATCCTACGCATTTTTTTGTTGTGAATACCCTCAATTATTCACCATATATATCAAAAGAAATTACAGAATTGGGAAGAACCTATTATCAGCAGTCTGTAGACCTGATGACTGAGGGACTTGAGAACGGATCATTTCAACCTATTAATATTGTATTATTAATCCGGTTTATTTATAATGCCGTAATTGCACTGGTTCAGGTACAGCTCAAGGATAATATTGAAGTTACAGAACATATGATAGACCAAAATATTGAAAGAATATGGAAAGCTATTTCGTAAAAAAAATTTAATATAAAAACTGAATGAATATTCATTTAAAAGTGGATATCATTAATAACTAATGATTTAAAAAAAATTAATTACAATGACAGCACAAGAAGCTTTTAATCAATTAGACCCTAAGAAATGGGCAGAAACTTCAGTAGTGGAAAAACTTCATTTACTGGAAGAAGTACAGAATAACCTGAAAAAGTATGCAGACGATTTGGGCACCTCAGACCAAAAAATGAAAAACACCATCTTGGGTGAAGACATTTACACGCATGCTGAATCGGTATTTGCAACGGCAGTTCCTTTGGCAGGAAACGTTTCGGCCTGCATACAGCTTTACGAATCCATCGCGAAGGGTGAAATGCCAAAACCTTTGAATATTACCAAAGTAAATGACGACACCTATGATGTACACGTATTCCCAATGGATGCCAAGGATAAAGTACTCAGCGGAACACAAAGCGGACATTTACGTGTAAAAGGAACTCCGAAGCAGGTAAATCCTTTAGAAAAGCCAGCCGGAGTAACAGCCATTTTGGGTGCCGGAAATTACAGTTCATCACTTGAAATGGTAAAAGCGCTTTTTTACGATAACAAAGCTGTCATCCACAAACCGCATCATCTAAACGAAGAAACCGATGCTATTTGGGAAAAGATTTTCCAGCCTATTATCGAGTTTGGAGCCTTACGCTTTGTTTCAGCAGACCAGGGACGGGAACTTACAACAATTGATGGTTTAGCGGCCATCTATTTCACAGGGGGAACAGGAACGGCCAAAGCAATTATGGGCAATACCAATACCCCTATGGTAGCTGAGTGTGGTGGCAATAACCCCTGCATTATTGTTCCCGGCGACAGACCCTGGACGAAAAAAGAAATGGAACATCAGGCCAATCAGATTGCTACGGTTGCCAAGCTCAATGGCGGTGCTGTATGCGGACGCCCGCAAACACTGGTGACTTCCAGACATTGGGAGCAGAGAAATGAATTTTTAAATGCTCTGAGAAAAGCTCTTTCTGAAGATACTCCGGCTGCCGGAGCCTATTATCCTGGCACAGACAAAGCAGAGGAAGGTTTCAAAAAAGCCTATCCGAATGCAGAAATCTTAAAACCTGAAAACGGCAGATTCAAACATGCCAATTTTATGCTTATTACAGGTTGTGAAGAGGACAGCTATGCCACACAAAACGAAGCATTCTGCCAAATTATGGATGAAGTTGCATTAGACGTACCAGCCAATGCCAAAGATTTTTTACCAAAAGCTACTGCATTTTGCAATGATAAATTATTGGGCTCATTGGGATGTATGCTTCTGATAGATGAAGACACAAAAAAGGCCCACCAAAAAGAATTAGACACAGCCGTTAACAATTTGAAATACGGAGGAATAGCCGTAAATACTATTCCTGTATTTGTATTTTTAAGCCCATATCTGACTTGGGGCGGAAATGAGCAAGGTAAAGAAATGGTATCCGGTTCCGGTAATTTCGGAAATCTGTTGGGATTTGAGAACATTGAAAAATCAATTGTTTACGACAAATTTGTATCTCCGGGACATATGCTCCGTACCAATCAAAAGGCTTTTGACCATCTTGCTAAAAACATGGCGAGCTACTCTATGCATCCCACTTGGACGAACTTGGCAAAAATGGCCGGAACAGCCGTAATTGATGGTTTAAGAAAAAAAGATTTTTAAATTTTTATTAATACAATGATGAGAAAGACAATATTTATCACAGGATGCAGTAGCGGCATAGGACGTATAACTGCCAAATATTTCCAACAAAAAGGGTGGAATGTGGCAGCCACTGTCCGCTCTAATCCGGAACAAGATAAGGAGCTTAACAGCTTAGATAATGTGCAGGTCATAGCACTGGATGTTACAAAAGAAGATACCATACAATCTGCAGTACAACAAGCCGTTGAGCGGTTCGGAAAAATTGATGTGCTCCTCAACAATGCAGGATATGGTTCTTATGGTATCCTGGAGGCTACACCTGAACAGGCAATGCGGATGCAGTTTGATGTCAATGTAATCGGTACCTTACTTGTGACCAAAAACATAATCCCGATCATGAGAAAACAGCAGGAAGGAATTATTATAAATATTTCTTCAATGGGTGGTAAAATTACCTTGCCTCTTGGCACCTTGTACCATGGTTCAAAATTTGCCGTGGAAGGACTCAGTGAAGCGCTATCATTTGAACTTGAACCTATTGGAATCCAGGTAAAATTAATTGAACCAGGAATGATCAATACGAATTTTGAGGATACCGTTATGAAGAACCTCAATATAGACCCATCACAGACTGAATATGCTCCGTTCCTGGAAAAAGTAATGATTGCAATACAACAAGCCGGAAGTGGAGCTTCAGAGGCAATTGTTGTGGCCGAAAAAATCTATGAAGCCGCTACCGACAACAAAAAACAAATGCGCTACATCGCAGGGGTAGATGCTGAAGAAATTATAGCAGCCCGTAAACAATTGGATGATGACAGTTACTTATCCCTTATCAAACAAAACTGGGGTTTATAATATGGAATTTTTGCAGGAACTCAGTATATGGACAAAAGGTGATGCGCTGCAAGGCAAAATAATGGTAGGCATAGGACTTATTTTAGTGCTGTGCCTGATATTTGGATTCAAATATGAAAATCCTTTATTAAAGGGGATGTTCATTCCTATTTGCCTGCTAACAGCGGCTTCTCTGGGGTATGGAAGTTTTCTTACCTATTCCAGAGCAAAACACCTCAATACGGTGACAGAACAATACCGGCATAACCCAAAAGAAACAGTAAAAATGGCCTTAGGTAAAGCTCAATCCGACCATAAAATTTACATTATTCTAAAAATTGTTTGGAGTGCTTTGCTCATTCTTTCTGTACTTATTTTTTTATTTACTGTAAAAGAATATTACAAAGGGCTTATTCTCGGATTATTCTGTTTATTCGTTGGATTTTTATTGATAGAGACATTTTTACACAGCCGATTAACCCATTGTTTTGAAAATGTTTCACGACTTGATAAGGTGAATTGAGAACTCTGGTATTGGCAAATAGCGTATGATAACGATTTCAAAAAATTTTCCAAAAGAATTAAAAATTCTATTTAACGCAAGATATTAAAAAAATAGCACAAGATTCTTAGGGGAAATATTCGATACATCTTAACAAATATTTCGTCATTTTGGTATTTATTTGTCCCTAAAATTTTTGATACAAATTTTAAGGTACAGTTGAGAAGGTGAATTATTTATTTTTCTATTATAATTGGTTTGTTTTCAGAATA